>ERZ773014.577-NODE-577-length-24861-cov-4.063654_pt1 | contig 24861 bp, 22 predicted proteins | sample MGYA00580841_ERZ773014 | MGnify/ENA primary metagenome ERZ773014 (study PRJEB29015, sample SAMEA2737989) | human oral metagenome | biome: human oral; feature: human-associated habitat; material: dental | place: China | collected 2067 ...
ACAGCAACACAAACGATGCCATCAAGCGCCACTGCAAGGGGGTCGTGAAACGCTACCCCCTTGAAACCCCTGGCGGCACCCAGGAATTCGCGTTCATCTACGAGAGCGACCTCTACCGACTGATCATTGGCAGTAAGCTGCCCGCCGCACGCCAGTTCGAATCCTGGGTCATGGACGAGGTTCTGCCCTCGATCCGAGAGCATGGCCTGTATATCACTGATCGGGTGATCGAGAAGATCCGTACGAATCCGAAGGCTCTGCTCGCCATGTTGCAGTCCTACGTGGAGGAGAAGGAACGCAACGAAGCCCTGGCGGCAGAGAACCTCCAGCAAGCCCAGCTGCTGCTCGAGGCACGTCCGAAGGTCACCTACTACGACATGGTGCTGCAGTCCGAGAGCCTGCTGACCACCACCGAGATCGCCAAGGACTACGGGCTCACGGCCCGCAAGCTCAACAAGCTCCTCCATGAGCTGGGTGTGCAGTTTAAGCAGTCTGGCCGCTGGTTCCTCTACGCCGCCCACGCTGAGGCCGGCTACGCCCAGTCCAAGACCTTCGTCTACGACGAGGAAACCGGCAAGACCAATACCCACCTGTACTGGACCCAGAAGGGCCGACTCTTTATCTACGAGACCCTCAAGCATGAGCGTGGTCTGCTGCCTTTGATCGAGCGTGAGGTGGCCGAGTGAACTCCACCGACTCGACTATCCCGCGTCTGAACGATTCGGGGTGTGCGGATCCGACTGTGTATGAGGTGCTCAAGCGTGAGCAGCGTGCCCAGTTCGGGTACCGCCCCTTGGCCTACATCTGCAGCCCGTTTGCTGGGGATACCGAGGTGAATATTCGTCTGGCTCGCCGTATGTGCGCCGCAGCAGTTAGCCGCCGCCGTATTCCTATCGCGCCGCACCTGCTGTTCCCGCAGTTCTTGGATGACGCCAAGTCCGCCGAGCGGGAACTCGCCATGTTCATGGGCCGCATCGTGCTGTCCAAGTGCGAGGAGGTGTGGGTGTACGCCCCGCGCATCAGCCCTGGCATGCGCACTGAGGCCTGCTGGGCCCGCCACCTCGATATCCCTCTCCGTTTTCTAGATTCTGACTTCCGGGAGATCCAGCCATGACCACCTTCACCCTGTTCACTGCCACGACCAGCGGCCTGGCCTCGAACACCCACTACCCGAACAAGGCCACCATCACCGATGCGGCCGACATGGAGGCAGCCGCCCGCTTTGACCATGTTGCTGCCGAATACCAGGGCAATCAGCGCTCCACCCACGGGTTTGTCACCTCGGACTGCCTGATCATGGACATCGACAACGACCACTCCGAGATCCCCGATGAGTGGGTGACTCCGCAGGGCTTGGCGGACCTGCTGGCGAGCGTGGAGTTTATGACGGTCACGTCCCGCAACCACAACACCTCCAAGCACGGGACACCACCTCGGCCTCGCTTCCACGTCTACCTGCCCATCAGTCCGGTGACCGACCCAGCCGCCTACGCGGGATTGAAGAAGTCCCTGGCTGACCGCTTCGACTTCTTCGACGCTGGGGCCTTGGATGCGGCCCGTTTCCTCTACGGACACCCCGCCCCGCAGGTGGAAGCCTTCACCGGTTCAACGCTGGTCGACGAGTGGCTGACCCGCCAGGCTGAGGCAGATGCGTTCGCCGCGTTCGATGCTGCCACTCTCGCTATCGGGGAGGGCAGTCGTAATGCCACTCTGTCCCGTTTCGCCGGCCGGGTACTGATCCGTTACGGGGATACCGACCAGGCTCGTACCCTGTTTGACCGCAAGGCCGCGCTGTGTGACCCACCCCTACCCACGCCGGAGCTGGAAGCGATCTGGCGTTCAGCCCTTCGGTTTGGTAAGAAAGTCGCCGAGAACCCGGACTACATCAGCCCAGATGCCTACGCCATGCTGACCGGGCTGTGCCCCGATGACTTTACTGATCTTGGGCAGGCCACCATCATGGCGATCAACTACCTCGACCGGGTCCGCTACAGCCCCGCCACCAAGTACCTCGCCTACGACGGTGGGGTGTGGTTGGAAAACGAGCAGGTCGCCCACCGGTTCTTCCAAGACCTCACCGAACGCCAACTCACCCAAGCCCGCGACAATCTCACCAAGGCGAGAACTGTTGCCGCCGATACTGGTGCGCTGCAACTGCTGGCGTCGGCCTCCAAGGCGAAGGCACTGGCAGCGATGACCCCAGCCCAGCGTGACGCCTTCGAGAGGGTTGAACGCGCTGAAGCCTGGCTGGCATTCGTCTACAAATGCCGCTCCTCGCGCGGCATCCAGGCCGCCATGAAAGAAACCCAGCCCCTGGTGCTCATCGACCCAGGTGATCTGGACCAGGATCCCTACCTGCTGTGCACCCCGGGCGGCACCCTAGACCTGCGCGAAGGCGCATCATCCCTGCGTCCCAATCAGCCCGGAGATCTCATCACCCGGCAAACCAGCCTCGCACTCAGCAGCGAGGGCATGGACGTGTGGCTTGCCGCCCTCGAGGTCATATTCCAAGGCAACCGCGAGCTCATCGGCTACGTGCAGCGGATCTGCGGGCTGGCAGCGATCGGCAAAGTCATGGTCGAAGCCCTCATCATCGCCTACGGGGATGGTGCCAACGGCAAATCCACCTTCTGGAACACCATCGCCAGAGTGCTAGGTTCTTACGCCTCGTCCATCAATGCTGAGGTGCTCATCGCAGGCAAGAAGAACAGCGCGAAAAACGACATGGCCGAAACCCGTGGCCGCCGGCTCCTGATCGCCGCTGAAACTGAAGAAGGCAAACGCCTGTCCACTGCCTCTGCGAAACAGCTGGCCTCCACGGACAAGATCGCGGCGGAGAAGAAGTTCAAAGACCCGTTCTCGTTCACCCCGTCCCACAGTCTCGTGCTGTACACGAATCATCTGCCCAAGGTCGGGGCCATGGACCACGGCATCTGGCGCAGGCTCATCGTCGTCCCCTTCGAGGCAAAAATCGAAGGCAACCGGGACGTGAAGAACTATGGGGATGTGCTCTTTGAGCAGGCCGGTGGTGCCGTATTGGCCTGGATCATCGAAGGAGCCCGGCTCATCCACGCCGAGAACTACCAGCTCACCCCACCCGCCTGCGTGGTGGAAGCCACTGAGGCGTACAGGGAGTCGAATAACTGGTTTGCCCACTTCCTTGAGGAATGCTGCACCACAGGCCAGGGACTGATGACCCCCTCAGGCGAGTTCTACCAAACCTACCGAGCGTGGGCTCTGGCCAGTGGCGAGTATGTGCGTTCGACCCGTGACTTCTATGCAGCTCTCGAACGCGAGGGTATGCGAGCCCAGAAAGTCAGTGGGAAACGCATGGTGATCGGGGTGGAACTCAACGACGAGCACCAGGGTCTGTGACGGGTGCGTGGACAGTCGGGACAGTCATCTCTATACCCTCCCTATAGGAAGTATTTTTTACTTCTCTATATATAGGTTGGGAACTGGGTGGCCCGACTGTCCTTCCTCAGGAGAAGGACACGAACAGTGAGCGAAAAAGCCATCGAACAAGCACTCCGCCAAGCCATCCAAGCTGACGGAGGAATCTGCTGGAAGCTCGTCAGTCCCGGAGTGGACGGAGTCCCAGATCGGCTGTGCCTGAAAGCCGGACGAGCTGTCTTCGTTGAAGTCAAAGCCCCCGGCAAGCGTCCCAGGCCACTACAGCAGCGCCGGATGAGACAACTGCGCGAGCAGGGCTTCACCTGCCTGGTCATCGACTCCATGAGCCAGATTGAGGAGGTGCGCCGTGCGCTATCAGCCTCATAACTACCAAGCTCAGGCCACGCGGTTTATTGAGGAGCACCCCGAGGCCGCGATCCTGCTCGGCATGGGGCTCGGCAAGACGATCATTACCCTGACCGCCATCTGGGGCCTCCTGCTGGACACCTTCGAAGCCCGCAGGGTTCTTGTGATTGCGCCGCTGCGAGTGGCGAGGGATACCTGGCCGACAGAAGTACTCAAGTGGGATCACCTGGATGGGCTGACCGTTGCGGTCGCTGTCGGTACAAGACAGCAGCGCCTCAACGCCTTAGCCGCGGGGGCGATGGTGACCGTCATCAACCGGGAGAACATCCCCTGGCTGGTGAAAACCCTCGGTGGTCAGTGGCCGTTTGACATGGTCGTCATAGACGAACTCAGCTCCTTCAAGAACCACAAGGCAGCCCGCTTCAAAGCCCTGAGCTCCGTACGTCCCCATATTCACCGGATCGTAGGACTGACCGGCACCCCAGCCGCCAACGGCCTGGAGGATTTGTGGGCCCAGTTCAAGCTGCTAGATGGTGGTGAGCGTCTTGGCCGCTACATCACCCGCTACCGGGAACGCTGGTTCACCCCAGACCGCCGTAATGGCATGCAGGTGTTCTCCTACAAGCCCCGACCCGGTGCCGAGGCCGAGATCTACGAGGCGATCGGTGACATCACCCTGTCAATGAAAACCACCGACTACCTGGACTTGCCAGAGCTCACCATCACCACCGTGCCCGTCGAACTCAACCTCAAAGAACGCAACGTGTATGAGCGCATGGTGCGAGACATGGTTGTCGACCTTGACGGCGTGGTCGTTGATGCGGCGAACGCCGCGGCCCTGTCCGGCAAACTCCTGCAGCTAGCCTCCGGTGCCGTCTACAACGAAACCGGCCAGACCATCGAGGTACATGAACGCAAACTCGACGCGTTGGAAGACCTTCTTGAGGCCGCGAACGGGCAGAGCCTGCTGGTGGCCTACTGGCACAAACACGATGCCGCCCGTATCCAGGCCTGCTTCCCACAAGCCCGACAGCTGCAGACCACCGATGACTTCGAGGCGTGGAATGCCGGCGAGGTGCCGCTGGCGCTGATCCACCCAGCCTCAGCTGGGCACGGCCTGAACCTGCAGTCCGGCGGCCACCTACTCGTCTGGTTCAGCCTCACCTGGAGCTTGGAGCTCTACCAGCAGACCAACGCGAGGCTTCACCGGCAAGCCCAGACCCAGCCGGTCACCATCACCCACCTGACCGCAAAGAACACCATCGACGAGCAAGTTCTCGCAGCCCTCGAGGCGAAAGACACCACCCAAACCCGCCTGATCGACGCGGTCGTCGCGACCCTGACCCCGGAAAGGAAGTAACCCCATGCACGTGATGAGCAAGTACCTCGACACCTACAAGGCCACCCTGGCAGCACTCGAGGACTACGCCTCAATGCAGCACATCCTGGAGGCCACCGACCAGGCCATCAAAGACACCTACGACCAACTCACCACGGTGAGTTCGCAGCGTCTGGACGGGATGCCGCACGCACCCAACCCGAGAGCTGGTGAGGACCGGATCGCCTCCACCTTAGACAGGATGGACGCATACCGAGAGCGATACGCCCAGGCAAGGGAATACATGGACTGGTTCCTGCCTGCCTGGGGAGTACTTTCCGAGGATGACCGGTTCGTACTGGACACGTTCTTCTTCGCCGCCGACAAGGTTTCCCAGGAGGAACGGATCCGGGCAATCGCAGATCACTTTTACATCGAACGCTCCACCGCCCACACCAGAAAGTCTCGGGCAGTAGGGCGACTGGCGAAAGCCTTGTTTGGGTAGGCCGGACGCACCCAAGCGTTAGCGGGTATCGCGAAGTCCAGATGATTTTGGCCTTTACCTCTCATACGGTGGTAAGTGGTTCAAACTACGACAAGGCCCCGGCGTGTTGGGGGCTTCACCATGCATAGAAGAGGTGGCGGCCGTGCCGTACAAGCCGAAGACTCCGTGCCGGTATCCCGGCTGCCCCAAGCTGAGCGCCGAGCGGTTCTGCCCCCAGCACACCCAAGTAGAAGATCAGCGCTACCGCCGCTACCAGCGTGACCCGGAGATCAACCGACGCTACGGCACGGTCTGGAGAAAGATCCGTACTCGCTACCTGGACGCCCACACACTGTGTGAAGACTGCCTGAAAGCCGGGCACACCACACCAGCGGTGGAGGTTCACCACGTCGTGCCGCTCTCACACGGTGGCAGCCACGACGTGTCCACCTGCGGGCCTTGTGCAAACCCTGCCACTCACGCCAGTCCGCTCGTGATGGTGACCGGTGGAGAAACGCATCTCAGGTGTTTACCTATCACGAGAACGTGCATACCAAGGCTTGACCCAAAGGCCTATTGGCGAAACATCTTAGACCTTGACTTCCAAATGCTTGCCCCATTTCTAACGTGGTCGCCGTTGGGGAAAACAATCGCTTCCGCAGGCAAAACATGCGTGCGGTAAATCATGAAGGAGGAACATTATGACCTATCCGAACACATCAATCACTGTCGATGGCCTGTGGGGGCCCGAAACGATCTACGCCTTTCAAGTATGGGCCAGACGACGCAACTGGTACCCCAGTAGCTATCTACTTGATGGGGTAGAAGGCCACGGAACCCGCACGGCGATCCAGCGCTGGCTCAAAGCCGAAGGATATTACTCTGGCGAAATTGATGGGATCATCGGCTCGCTCACAATGGACGCGATGCGCCGCAGTCTAGACGCCAAGGTCGACTGGAGCTTCACCGTGTATGACAGGAACGGCAAAGTTATCGGAAGGCACGATGGAAAACTCAAGAAAGCCTCGTCCTTCCCTCACCCAGACTACGTTGCCAAGCTTCAAACATACCTGAATCGAGTGCGTTAACCGCCATGAGTGGACTCACCGAACACACTCGCGTGGACAACGGTAGCGAAGCAGTTGCTACCCATACAGATCAGTAACAAGAAATGCTGCAAGCCCAATACGGCATTACCCCTCAGACTCCGTCACCCTGGCGGAGTCTTTTCATTCCCGGGATTACCCCGCTTATTGAAAGGAAAATCATGACAGACCAGATGGTTCTTGCTACCCAGAAATGGCTGAACACAACCTATGGAACCCATCCGGAGTTCAAAGGCCCGATCCCCGAAGACGGCCGGACGGGATGGGGCACGATCAATGCACTCATCCGCGCACTACAGATCGAGCTTGGTATTACCCAGACCGCGAACAACTTTGGCCCAGGAACTCAGTCAAGGTTCACCGCCCGTTGGCCGCAAGGTATCCACCAGCAGGCTGATGGGGACAAGAGCACCAACAACGTGTATGCCATCATCCAAGGGGCCTTGTGGTGCAAGGGGTACTCAACTGGCAACCAGATCAGTACCCATTTCTACGGTGGAACTGGGGGTGCAATCAAGGCACTCAAGGAAGACATGGGATTCGGCGGAGACTCGACAGTTGACCTGGAAATCATGAAAGCACTGCTATCGATGAAGCAGTTTGTTCTGCTTCACCGCTATGGCGGCACCACCAAGATTCGAAACATCCAACAAGCCATTAACCGTGATCACCGCGCTTACACGGGTATCGTACCAACGGATGGGCTCTATGGGCGCGAGATGAACACTGCACTGATCCAGGTCCTGCAGAAGTTTGAAGGCTACAGCCCCGACGACGCAACAGGTAACTTCGGGGCCGGTACGCGCAGCAAGCTCAAGACGATTTCTCAGTCAACCGCATCGAGTAACCCTAACTGGGTATGGCTCGCCACGGCAGCGTTCATCTGTAACGGATACGGAGAAAACACCCGAACCTCCTGGGATCCGAGCTTTAAGAGCACGATCGAACAATTCCAGAAGGACTACGCCCTGCCCGTCACCGATGTCATCGATCCCACTACGTGGATGAGCCTACTGACCAGTAAAGGTGACCCAAACCGGCCTTGCGTCGCCTGTGATACTCGCTTCGAGATCACCGATGAGCTTCTCGGACATCTCAAAGCTGATGGTTACAAGATCGTAGGCCGCTACCTAGCCGAACCAGGTCAGGAAGATAAAGACCCTGCTGATTACTTCAAAGCGATCCGTCCTGGCGAGCTGGAACGCATCACCGCTGGAGGTTTGAAGTTTTTCCCGATTTTCCAGGAATACGGCCATCTTCTGAAATACTTCACCCCCGAAAACGGGGCAGCTCACGCAAAGAAGGCCCGCGAGGCAGCGCAACGACTAGGGATTCCCAGCACGTTCATCTTTTTCGCTGTGGACTTTGACGCGACTGACGACCAGGTCACAACGCACATCATGCCCTATTTCCGAGCAGTCCGTGACAGCCTCGGCGGTGGGTACCGAGTAGGCATCTACGCGTCCCGCAACATCTGTACCCGGGTCATCGAGGCGGGCTACGCCGGCACTGCTTTCGTTTCTGACATGTCCACAGGTTTTTCAGGAAACCTCGGCTTCTCAATCCCGAAGGATTGGACTTACGACCAGTTCACCGAGATTTCCGGATATCGAGGCAAGTGGGATCTGGACAAAGTCGCCTATTCCAACGCCTGGCCAGCGGTGTCCTACGTGTCCCCACAGACCGTAGAAGACCCTAACCCCAACACTGCAACCGACTATGAGAAGCTCTCGCCGATTGACCTGATCTGGCATCTAGAAAAACGCTTCGACGAACTTCGCAAGGACAATAAAGTCGGACGCGACTATATTTCAACCTCCCATGGAGATGTCGTTACCGTCGAGGTTTCTACATGGCGCGCTATCTTGAACTACCTGTCGAAGGAATACCTTGCAGAAGGCGGTTCCGGTTCCACATTCCAATGGACAGTGGCAGCTGAACCCTGGCGAGGCGCTGATGCCAGCGTGTTGGAAAATGATCCGATTGCTAAGAAGATCATTGCAGCTTGGCAACGCTGGTGCGGTGATCGTAAACAGCACCTGATCGACGTTGCTGGGGGCGAAGTAGACATGCCTCACATGGCAGTCACCACGCTCGGATACCTCAACACCAACGTGGTTCCAGACCGTTGGACTGGATGGGCAGGCGATCTTGCCACAGCAATGGGTGAACTACAGAAACTCAAGAACTGGAACAAAGATCGCCAGGTTAATCTAGACAGAGCAGCACGCGGTCTTGTCGGCCAAAAAGACGACTACCTTAGTGATCCTGGGCTCAGCGGGTACACGCTTTACAAAGATGGTGATCATATCCGTAACACCTGCAACTATGCAGACATGTGCTCAGACGGCGATGCGATTGTTTTTGCTCGTGAACTACCCAAGCAGAATGAACATACTCACATCCTGTCTAACTTCCTGGGCAGTTACTACACCGATAAGGCGCGCCTGGCTAACCGCTTCAAGGAAATCGCATGGAGTGTAGGTGCCAAACAAGAAGGGAACGCAGCTACCGAATTCGAGGATAATACGACATGGAGTGACGCAATATTTCGTGATCCGCTTGCATCTGGAGATCCGGATTCAGACGTGACAACCGCCTGCTGCAAAGCGCTAGCTAGCTTCATCTTTAGCCGCTAACTACTGCACCTTTGTTGTGGCGACTTTAATCTTTATTAAGGTCGCCACAACAGTCACAACAAAAGGAACTACAGTTACAAAAATGGCCGAAAAAGTGAAATACTGGTTCTCCCAAAAGGCGAAGTACGCTAATCGGCTGATTGGAATACATAAAAAAAGTATCACGCCAGCTACAATCAAGGCAGGAAGGTTCCTCCTTGATAAGTCTTCTTGTCTGATGCTCATTGCTACCAGTACCGGGGCTAGGATGAAATACATAAGTATAGGAAACCCGAACTGAATCATCCTTCCTACCGATCCAAGAGGGAAATGTAGCAGCCGCATCGGAATCGTTGACACCAGTACAAGAATTATATAAACCAGGCTGGGCCTTAAAGCGATAGGCACCCTTCCGAGGGTTGCTTTGATGCCAATGATGCTGCTTTTACGTTTTTCTTCCTTCACCTGGCTCCCTTGTCTTTCATTACGAAAGTTTATTGCTTACGGTAGCAGATTTCCCACATCCAAGCTATGGGTAGGGACGGTCGGATCTCTACCGGCTTTGGGTTCCTCAGCGGGCGGGGCCAACCGCGCGCAAAAACACCGATTCAAACGCGGTATTGACCCCTTTCGCCCTTCACGCCGGGGCACAACGCCCTGGGAAGGAGGCGAGGCGCGTGGCTAAAGACGGAACCAACCGGGGCGGCATGCGCGTGCGCGCAGGCGCGAAACCTGACCAACTCAAGGACAAGCTCGAGGCCGGAAAGCCCGCCTTCCGCCTGTTTGAACCCGCAGACCTCGACCCCTTCGGTTTGGAGGGCGGTGACGTGGGCGATGGTGAGCTGCTTGAGGGTGAGACCATGCCGGAGCCGTCGGCCTACCTGTCCGCGACCCAGCGTGACGGGCAGCCGCTGTTGGCTGGGGAGCTCTACCGGGAGACCTGGGCGTGGCTGGACGCGCGCGGGGTCGCCTCGTTTGTGTCTCCGCGCCTGATTGAGGCTTACACGCAGGCGTTTGCCCGCTACATCCAGTGCGAGGAAGCAATCAGCAAGTTCGGCCTGCTGGGCAAGCACCCCACCACGGGTGCCGCGATCGCCTCCCAGTTCGGCAAGAACGCCACCGACGCTGACGCCCTGACCGCCCGCAACCAGGTGCTCGGCAAAGAGATCGAGGCCCAGCGCTCCAAAATCCAGGCCCTGAAGGCCGCACTGGATAACACGTCTGCGTCCTTCGGGCAGTCAGATTCTCGCACCCAGAATTGGCGGATCCAGCTCAACAACGCCACCGCCACGCTCAACGACATGGAGCGCGAACTTTCCGAGAACACTACTAAGATCGACCAGCTCACCACTGCGGCAGGCTCCAGTGAGGGTGAGCTCAAGGACGCGGCCAGTGGTGCGGACAAGCTCTCCCGCGAGGTCGACGAACTCGGCGGCGAGCTCGACGACACCTCGGGCAAGACCCGCATCTTCGGTGATGTCCTGAAAGCCAACCTTGCTGCTGAGGCGATCATCGGCGGGGTCAAAGCTATTGGCAGGGCTATCGCCGGGATTGGTCGTGGGTTTGCCCAGGCCATGAAGGACGGTGTTGTCTACAACGCCTCGATGGAGCAGCACACCACGAGCTTTACCACCATGCTGGGCGACCAGGCCAAGGCCCAACAGCTGGTCAACGACCTGAAGGTCACGGCTGCCAAGACTCCGTTTAGGATGGAGGATCTAGCCAAAAACACCCAAACGTTGATGGCCTTCGGTATCAGCGCGGATGAGGCAAAGCTGCACCTAGGCCAGCTCGGCGACATCTCCCAGGGCGATGCCCAAAAGCTTGAATCCCTCACCCTAGCCTTTGCACAGGTCTCTAGTGCCGGCAAGCTCTCTGGCCAGGATCTGCTGCAGATGATCAACGCCGGGTTCAACCCCCTGCAGGAGATGGCCAAGAAGACCGGGAAGAGTGTCGGTGAGCTTAAAGAGGAGATGGAAAAGGGCGCAATCAGCGCCGACATGGTCGCAGACGCCTTCGCCTCGGCGACGGCGGAGGGTGGCCAGTTTTATGGGGCGATGGAAGCCCAGTCCAAAACCTTTAGCGGCCAGATGTCGACCTTGCAGGATGGGGCCGCGGGCCTGAAGGGCGCGCTGGCTGGTGGCTTGTCCTCACTGTTGGCCTCCACCGCTTTGCCGGCGGTGAACTCCTGGGGCGATGCCCTTACGACTGGTTTCGAGACAGGCGGCGTGGCTGGCCTACTCCAGGCCCTGGGCACGGTGGTGGAGCAAGCCACCCAGTTCCTCGTCACCGAGGTTCCCAAGATCGGGGTGGAGCTACTCAAAACACTGGAAACCATCGTCCAATCCCTGTCGACCATGGGACCGAGCATCGCCACCCTGGCCTCCACCATTGTCACCACCGTGATCGGCGGGATCTTGAATCTTCTACCGGGGCTGCTTGATGTGGGGGGCAGATCCTCACCGCCCTGATCGACGGTATCGGCCAGGGCCTTCCCAGCCTGCTGGTCGGCATGGCCGAGGTGCTTGCCGCCATGGTGCAGGTGCTGGCAGACAACCTGCCGATGATCCTTACCGCAGCCCTGCAGCTGATCACGGGCTTGGCCCAGGGGTTGATCCAAGCCCTGCCGGTACTCATTGAGGCACTACCGACAATTATTCAGGCACTGGTGGACTTCATCATCGCCGCGATCCCCATGATCATCGATGCCGGTATCCAACTGCTGACCAGCATTGTCACGGCGCTGCCGACGATCATTGAGGCGATTGTGGCAGCCCTGCCACAGATCATCACCAGCATCGTGACCGGGATCTTGACTGCTATCCCGCAGCTCATCGACGCCGGCATCCGCCTGCTGACCTCCCTGATCACGGCTCTGCCGCAGATTATCTCTGCAATCGTGGGTGGCCTGGCCTCGGGCTACGGGCAGCTCGCGGACGTGGGAATGAACCTGGTGCGCGGCCTATGGAACGGGATCCAATCACTGGCCGGCTGGTTGTGGAACAAGGTCGCCTCCTGGTGCGCCTCCATTTGGGACGGGATCACCAACTACTTCGGGATCCACTCACCCTCGAAGCAAATGGCCTGGATTGGCGACATGCTCACCCGGGGCCTTGCCGGAGGCATCACTGCTACCGGGGCACGTGCGGTGGATGCAGCCCAGGCCATGGCAGGAGACGTCACCGACACCCTGGCCGGTCTTACCGGCGGGGTGACCATCCCCGTTGCCGTGACACCCGAGGGCAGTCCGGCAACCCTCGCCACCTGACCGTCTGGTGTTGGCTCTGGTGGTGGTGTGAATGTTGAAGCTATCGCCACCCAAGCCACCCAGGCGGTAATCGACCGACTCGATATCCAGGTACGCCTCAATGACGGCACGCTGGTGGGCCGCCTGGCACCCCTGATGGATAAAGCAATCGCAGGCCGGGCACGCGCCTCAAGCCTGCTACTCGCATAAAAGAGGCGAACTGTATGCGCTCGTTTATCCTCGGCACCTTCAACTCACTGACCACCGGGTGCCGCATCCAGGGCCCGCTCCAAAGTCCTGGCCATGACCACCACGGCCGCCCAGTCACTGGCGGAGAGCGAGTTGGAGCTCGCCCGCGAGCACGCCATCTGCGATACGACCGGCACACCCCAAGTCGACGGCGACGGCCATATTCGCTTTGACACTCCTGAGCAGGCGGCCGCCTTCATCCAGGCCAGGGGCGTGCTGTTATCGGAGAGGGCGGAGCTTTCCGGCCCGTCGTACACCACCATGGCGCACACCCTCTACGAGGCACTCACCGCGCTCACCCAGCCATTCTCGGGTGATGAGGCTGCCGCCTACGACCACCTGTGTGACGCCCTGGAAGCACACCTAGCCACCACCACCGAGCAGGAGGTGACCGGCGATGAGTGACACCACCGACCCACTGAGCTCTGCGAGCGAAGCGCTGGGTGCAGCGCTTTCGGTGCTCATCGAACCCGACCACGACACCACACCCATCCCAGCGGCAGACCCGGTACCGGTTGACCTGCCGTTGCCGCAGGCCAGCACAGGCTCGGTGGATGTGGCCTGGGAAGTCCTCGATGTCCTCACCGGCCCAGACAGGCTGCTCTAACACCACACAGAAAGGAGAGGCCCATGCGCACTGCCTGGACTGTTTCACACACACTATTCACCACGATTGGAGGCATTGTGGGCTGGTTTCTCGGAGGCACGGACGGCTTCCTGCTCGCCCTGGTCACCCTGGTGGCCATCGACTATGCAACCGGTGTGATCGCCGCCTTCGCCACCGGAGAGCTCTCCAGCTCGGTGGGGTTTAAGGGGATCGCCCGCAAGGTCATGATCTTCGCCCTGGTGGGCCTAGCCAACATCCTCGACGTCCACGTCCTGGGTGAAGGAGGAGTCCTGCGGACAACCACGATCTTCTTCTACCTGGCCAACGAAGGCATGTCGATCGTGGAAAACGCTGCCCGTATCGGGCTTCCCGTCCCAGACAAGCTCCGCGACGCCCTGGCCACCATCACCCCGCACCCGGCCCGGGGCAGGCATGTCTACGACGGGCCACTAGCGACGGACCATGTTGATGATCCGCCAGCGATCCCACCCGGGAACAGTGACACCCCCGAGTCAATCCAGCCGCCGCGCAGTTCTGCCGGCGGCTTTCTTGTACCCGACAACACTTCCAAGGAGACACCATGAGCTACCAGCAGTCTTTCATCCCCGCCAACCCGTCGAACTACACCAAGGGTCGTGGCGGTAAGCGCATCACCACCATCGTTATCCACCACTGGGACGACCCCGCGAAGAACCCACAACTGTCCGGGGTGATCGCCACCTTCCAAAACCCCGGCCGAGGCGCGTCCGCGCATTTCGTGGTCGAAGCAGACCGGGTGGTGCAGATGGTGGACCTGGCTAACACCGCCTGGCATGCCGGCAACTGGCCGATCAACCAGTGCTCGATCGGCATCGAGTGCAACCCGCGCTGCTCGGATGCCGACAAGGCAACCATCGGCGAGCTGATCCGAAACCTGCAGGCCACCTACGGGCCGCTCAAGGTCATCGGCCACAAGGACGCTTCATCCACCGCTTGTCCTGGCCGCTACTATCCGCCCGCCAGCGTGCTTGGCCCCTACATCACCGGCGGCGGCAGCCCGGCTGCTCCCGCACCCAGTGTGGGCGGGGACATTGAGGCCCTCGCTCAGGCGGTCATCTGCGGCAAGTACGGCAATGGTGAGGACCGCAAGGTCCGCCTAGGACACCTGTATGACGCAGTCCAGGCCAGGGTGAACGCCAATCTCAGTGGCAGCGCCCCTGCTCCTGCGCCGGGTCCGAACTTGGATGCCCTGGCGGACGCGGTGATCCGCGGAGACTACGGAAACGGGGCTGAGCGCCGCAACCGGCTGGGCCATCTCTACGACGCCGTTCAGGCGATCGTCAACCGCAAGCTGTCCTGATCTCTAGCCTTTCTGGCACTGCGCCCCTGCTCACCAACACCGGTGGGTGGGGGCGCTTTTGCCGTCTCCGGGGGTTATCACCACCAACCTGCCGCCGCCTAGAGCGTGGCAGCACCCCGCTGCCCGTGAAGGCAACGCGTTATGTCCGGTTTACGTGCCGGCCAAGGACGCATGGGTGAAAGGACGGTGACAAGACCATGGAGCCACACGTGCAGCGAAAGATCATCACGCTTCGGGAAGGAGGAGCCAGCTTCGGGCAGATCGCAGCAATAACCGGGGTTGGGCGAGAGACGATCAAGTCATGGTGCAGGCGCAACAACATCACCCCACACGCCAGACGCACACCCACGGATGGGGTCTGCGAGCACTGCGGACAAGCTATTAACCAGCCTCGGCGTGGGCAGAGGTTTTGCAGCCGGCCCTGCCGCATGTCCTGGTGGCACACCCACCCGATGATGCTGGAGCGGCGCGCCATCACTACCCACACCTGCGCCGGCTGCGGGGCCACCTTCGAGGCGTATGGCAACAAGCACCGCAAGTACTGCACGCACGCCTGCTATATCCGCACCCGTTTCGGAACCCGAGGCGGACACCCATGACCAGCCGCACCACGGGCGCGTGCTGGCGGGCAGAAACCCAGACGGCAGCAGACCTGGACTTCCTAGATGCCCTTGCCTCCCGAGGGCTACTGACCCCAGTCAGGTACACGCCATTCACCGTCAGCTCGCCGCCTCCTGGGATGGGACCAGGGTGGGGTTTACCCGCGCCAGGACTTGATAAACCTGGCCTGTAAAGCGTTCATGTCACACACGAGACCACCACCGGCGAGACCCACGCGGGCAGAAAGGAGCAGTAGATGAGGCCAGATTTTAAGACCATCACACCACGACGCACACCCACCAGCCGTATCCGCGTGGCCGCCTACTGCCGGGTCTCAACCATGTCGGAGACCCAAGCAGGATCCCTCGCCGCCCAAGTCTCGGCCTACTCCAAGCTCATCTGCTCCAACCCTGCCTGGCAGTTCGCCGGGATCTACACCGACCAAGGCATCTCAGGAACCGCCAGCAACAGGCCCGGGTTTGCCGACATGATGGACCACGCCAGAGCCGGCGACTTCCAGATCCTGCTGGTCAAGTCCATCTCCCGTCTAGCCCACAACACCGTCGACCTGCTCTCATGCGTGCGCGAGCTCGCCACGCTCGGGGTGGCGGTACGGTTCGAGAGAGAAAACATTGACACCTCCAGCGCGGAAGGTGAGCTCATGCTCACCCTGTTGGCCTCCTTCACCCAGGAAGAATCCCGCTCCCTGTCACAGAACGTAAAGTGGGCGATCCGCAACCGCTACAAGGCCGGTCGCACCAACTCCCACCGCATCTACGGCTACACCTGGGTACGCGGAAGCCTGCACATCAACGATGATGAGGCCCAGGTTGTGCGCCGCGTCTTTGACGAGTACCTCGCCGGGGTGAGCCCCGAGGCTATGGCTGACCGCCTCAACACCGAGGGGCTGCGCGCACGAGGAGGAGGAAACTTCCTCGGCTCGGTGATCCGCACCTGGCTGGAAAACCCCCGCTACGTGGGCAACGAAATGCTGCAAGCCACCTACACCGATGGTCCTGGAGGAAAGCTCGTCGTCAACGACGGGGCACTACCCAAGTACTGGGTGGAGGGAGCAAACCCTCCCATCATCGACCAGGACACCTGGAGGCGGGTCCAAGACGAGCTCGCCCGCAGACGCCAATACGGCGGCAGGGCTCTAACCCCTAGCGGTGGGACGTGTGCTCTCACTCACCGGGTGGTGTGCAGCCAGTGCGGGCGGCGCTTTCAGCAAAACCCTACGAGGTATTGGATATTTAACATGCAAGGATTTGCCTGGGCCTCCAATTACTTGGATTGGTATGTTTACCTTCCTGGCATATGCACTCTGCCGGGCTATGGCGCCCACGATGCCGAACCTTGCACCCAGCGGGCCTCGTACTGCACCCACCCCAGCCTTTGTATCCATCGTGACCACCTTTGGTCCGTGCGTGAGCGCACGCTAAGCGCTCAAACTAAATGAAGCACGACGCCCGCCACGTGCTCAATGTATGTAGAGACGTCAATCACTCAACATCTTGCATCATGCTATAAGATGGTCCTATCTAGCAGTGAAGCTAAGTCTGGAAGGGACTAATCTGATGGATGAGATCATCTCATTTGGTCTAGGACTCTTAGCGTTTGTTAGCGCTTTCTGCTTGGCTGGTCTAGCGCGAGCGATGCGAAATGACAAGTTGCCTCCGAATATGTGGGCGGGAATCAGGACGAAGGCAGCATTAGAGTCGGAGTCGTCCTGGTATCAGGTTCAACGAGCAGGTTCAGTACCACTCATTTGCTTAGCCATTGCTTATGCAGATTCAGGTTTACTCTTTATCCTTCAAGGAATCTACCACGAGACTATTTCTATACTTATTCCGGTAATTGTGTTTAGCGTGCAGAGTCTGGTCGGAATTATATGGATGTACAAGGCGAGCTATAACTCCGATCCATCACAAAAACCAGAGTAGAACCAGTGAGTTCTCTACGCCTGTGCGCAGCTTATGGCGACGACGCCGTTCCCCTAGCAGGTTGACAATGCCCCTGACTGGCTCGACGCCGTCACCCTTAGTTAGTTTTCAGCGTGTCAGTAGTGCCAATCGCTATTGCTTACCGCCCAGGTACCGTCTTCCTGTTTAGTGAGACTAATGAAAGCCCAACTGCTAACAGGTTCATGGGAACCGTCAGCGTAGGTACGAACGAAACCTACTGTACGAAGCCAACGGCCAGGGATCCGTTCAGGATTGTTATGTTCACCGTCAGTGACTATGTACTTAATAGTGACAGTGGTGTGTGATTTACCGGGCACAAGCGGCAGGAATTCTCCTTGTCCCTTCACTACGTCAGGATTTGGGATATGGTTTCCACGAATCTCAGGAGTTTCGTAAACGCTTGACCGGATAGAGGCATACGCCGTCGTGATATCGCGTGAGGCATCCCAAGTCTGATACGTGATGACATAAGCGGCACACACCGCGTCAGGATCAGTGCGATCTACGGTGGTCGGATCAGGCAGCAGATCACTAAGCCACTTCACAGAAGCCGGGTGCAGGCAGGTTCCATCGGGAGCTAAGGTCCCATCTTCACATGGAGGCATACTCGAAGCCGTGACAGTTGGGGTAGGCGTTGGAGTAGGTGTAGGGGTTGTGGCGGTAGGGGTTTTGGTTGCCTTAGCTAGGGGTGAGCTCTGTGCGCTGGAGGAGGTAGTGACAGAAGCAGAGGCGCTCATGTTGGAAGCGGCCGAGATGGTGTTGGTGTTGTTAGTGAGGCGATTCCAGAAGAAGACGCCTGTAACAGCCAAGGCAATTGCTAGAGCTGCTGCAACCGCCGCAATCGTCGCTTTGCCGCTATTTGTAGTTTGCTTGAGAATGTTCATGTAAGCATCCTTAGGTACACACTATCTTCTTACCCTGTCACTCAGGGAAGCTAAATAATCACCAATCCCGCATCCACTGCGCGACCAGCATTGTCGCGCCAACATTTAGATGTGAGCAGCCCCAAGACCCTTCAAAATCACTACCCGAAGGCAGTGTCCCCCCTTATTGAAGTGCCAACAACACGAGCCTAACCCTAAGTGTCGCGCACCACAAGGGATAAATCATATTGTTTGCACTATCCCAAATAGCTGCGTGCCAGGTTAAGTATTTTATTCCGACGACGTCGTTCCCCTAGCAGGTTGACAATACCCTCCCGTAGCAGGCTCGACTGCGCCCCTGACTGGCTCGACGCCGTCGCCAACTCCCACCCCTAGAACCTGGCCCGCCACTCAGACTGTGGCCCCCCACATTTTCACCAAAATCTGGAAAATTCCCGCAAAAGCAGCTACCATATTTTTAACCTAGATCACAAAGACGTTAGTGCTGCGAGCTGACGCAGGCAGACCTACCCAGCACCGCAGCTACTGGTTACGAGTTTTGGTATGACGCAAATTGCTGCTCTTAGTGGTGTAGATAAGGCTTTCGGCGATCGCCTGGTTTTATCGATTGATTCATTGACGCTTGAAACTGGTCAGGTTGTAGCCCTGATTGGCCCAAATGGTGCTGGCAAGACAACACTGCTACGCATCATTAGTGGGCTATGGGTACCAACCCGAGCTCAGCGTTTAGAGGTTCTTGGCGCTGACCTACTCAAGCCTTTATCCAGAAAAAAGTCCAAGCAGTGGAGTCAACAGCTGGGTTTTGCCAGTAATTCAAGCCAGCTGTTTGGCCTGTTAACAGTACGAGAGAACCTGGAGTATGTCTGCCGCCTGTACGGCATCCACAAGGCACAGCGCGCTAAGCGGATCAACCGTTCTATGGAGCTTTGTAATGTGGCTGATCGCAGCGGGGATCAGGTGTGGACTTTGTCTACAGGACTTAAGCAGCGCGTCAACATTGCCCGAGCTATGGTCACCAACCCGAAGCTCATTTTCCTTGATGAACCCACTTCTGGTTTAGACCCGCTGGCAGCAAATGATGTGTACGGAGTAATACGACGCCTGCAAAACAGTGGCGTAACCGTGCTGCTGAGCACCCACATCATGACTGAGGTTAATGATCTATGCGATCGGGTGCTGTTTCTATCTAAGGGCCACATAATGGCTGACGCCTCGCCTGAGCAGTTACGTATGCGCGCTGGAGAGGTGGTTTACCAGCTGCAAGTACCAACTAGTCAGAAGCAGAGCGTTATTACTCGCTTAAATGATGAGCTTGGGGCGCGCACCGTTATTCGTCAGGACGACGGAGTGGAAGTTGACGTGCTTGCTTTTGGTTTATCCAACTCTAATCTGCTTGACCAGATGGGGCTAACTTACACTCGCCGGGACGCTCAGCTTGCTGATACTTTCTGGCTTTTGGGCGGTGCTGAGTGAGAAGTTTATTTGCGCATATGCGCTACAGCCTGACCATGAATGCTCGCCAGCCGGGAATTTGGTTGCGGGTTTTAGTGGTGGTGCCGCTCATGGAAGTGCTTCCGTTATTGTTTCTTGGACGCGCTTATCTTGAGTCTGACACGCAAAACTTTTTCTTGTACACCAACATGGTTTGGGCGTTTTTTACTGCCGTCGTAATCCAATGCTTGGTGTCTATCCAGGGTTTGGCCGGCGGGGGCCGCTTGGATACTTTCTTACATTCAGAGGGCTCAGTTATCCCTTGGCTGTCTGGCTACACTGGTGGAGTTTGCTGTTTTTACCTGTTTTCGTCACTAGTTTCTGTGTTTGCTTTGGGGTTCGCTTTAGGGTTCCCGGTGGTTGTGTGGCAGATGCTGGGCTATGCGCTGCTCGCTGTTCCCACCTCACTAGGCTGCGTGTATTTGGTGTATGGATTTGAGGTTCGTTTTAACCGAACCTTTCACTTCATAAATCTTCTTCTTGACGCACTAGTAATATTTTCTTGTGTGTTGTGGCCGCTGAATACTTTTGTGGGTATTACTCGGATTGCAGCTCAAATGTCACCGCTGACGCATTTAAACGAGTTTATTCGCACTTCTAACCCTAGCCATGCTTTGCTAGGAATTTTGGTTAGCTTTATTTTCCTGCTGTTTGGTGTTGCGTGGGTGAAGCTCTCAACTAAAAAGTATCAGGTCGACGGCGCATTTGGGGGTTCGCTTTGATTAGTGCTACTGCTTACCGCTATTACCAAACCTTGCGACGCAACCCTACCGATACGTTTTCAATGTTGGCTCGCCCACTGCTTTCTACTGCACTTTTCGCGATCTTTGCAGCAACTTACCTAGCACCTAGCTATGGCGTTGCGTTCATGATTATCTCAGTGGCTGTTGTAAACGTTTTTACTAACGCTATACAGGGTTCAAGCTATGAGGCCCGCGAGGAAATCCAGGGGCTTCGCTTGGATGTGGTGCGTTTGTCTCCCGGTGGTTTTCCTGCATTCGTGAACGCACACGCTCTTATTCAGACTTTCTTAGCAGCAATGCAAAGCCTGGTGATTATTGTTATCTCTATGCCCTTTGTTAGCTATACGCCAATAGGTCAGCCAATGTATCTGCTTGCAGGTGTGGGGCTACTTTTAGGTACTAGTTTTCTGGCAGCTATGCTGGGCACTCAGGTAACAATTAGGCGCAATAATTTTTTGGCTGTGTCTTTTACTAGCGTCTTGCTGATTACTTTTGCTGGCGCGTTTTACCCTATTGAGGCTTTCCCTAGTTGGGCTGCAACAATTGCTAGGTGTAATCCAGTCACTTACCTGGTTGACCTGATCCGAGTGAGCTTGTTTAACAGCAAGCCACTACTCGCCCCCAGCTGGGAAATCTGCATATGTGTAGCGTTCCTAGCTGTTTTAAGCCTTGGAGCTGTTACTTTTTCACGCCAACCATTTGGCACCTCCGCCGAAAAGCAACGCTAAGTAACCCATCCGCAAAACTGGGGCAAGTTGCAGTAACTAGCGGCAGCAGTTGCTTCGCTCCACACTCCACCCTTCCACAGAGTCAGCGGAGTTTAGTCCTCACTGGTTTCTGGTGATGGCGTATCTGGCGGGTTCATCTTGCGTTTAGCTGCTTCAAGATTTTTCTCCACTCGCTTGGTCAGTGAGTGCTCTGGTCCCAACACCCGCCGACAGTCCGGCAGCAGTTCCTCCCATACATTGATCGCCTCATCAAAGTGCCCGGCGGAGTGATAAACACTAGCCAAATTATTACGGGTCATCATCGTGGTGGGATGATCGAGACCTAATTCCTTCTTACGATCAGCCACCACTTGCTTAAACGACTTAATCGCCTCCTTAAAACAGCCAACAGATAAATAAGCACCAGCAAGGTTATTACGAACTGTCAGCGTGACGGGATGATCAGACCCTAAAGTCTCCTCGCAGTCATCCGCCACTCGCATATATAAACTAATAGCCTTATCAAAACAGCCAACAGCGTTATAGATATTAGCAATGTCGTTACGAATCCTTAGCATTTCGAAATGATCAGGACCTAAAATATCTTCAATAACTTTCTCAGCCGCAACAAGTTCAACCGCTTCGTAAGCAAGTCCGAGATTGATGGCATAGTTGAAAACAGAATGCAGATAAAGCCTGATCTGTTCAGTCTCAAATAAAGAACGCGAATAGTCCTGAGTAGCGATAGCGCCAAACTGCGTAATAAGATCGCTAACCTCACGACGTCTAGCATCAGTGGCATTGGACGGTAATTGCTCATATTTTGTGCGGCCAAGTATTTCTACCGCAGCATCAAACGCTTCTTCGCGAGTAGCAGTCTTTTCTTTACCCCAGTTTTTACGCAACACCTGAGCTTGCAACCGGTGCAACATAGTCACGTTCTTATCTACAGACTGCTGAACCACGCTCCTCTCCACAAGCCTAGTCAAAGCGCGACGATTATCATCTGGCAAGGGAGCGATCCAGCGCGTTGGCACACCAGACTGAGCAAGCAATGCAAGCCCACCAAGCTGACGACGCCCCACTTCATACAAGCTATCCCCAAGTTTATTTAGCGCCACTTTCACAGCCATAGACAATGCATCGAATGCACCATCAGTATAGGAATCGCCATCAATAGGTCTAATGATTTCATTATCACCGTGAGCAGCACGGCTACTATAGTCATCGAGACATGTCAAATATTCATTAAGTGTAAAACCTTCTGCACATGCAGTAGCTCCAGCCTGAGCAATAGCCAATGGCAAATCCCCAAGCTTTTGCGCTACAGCGTCAGCAGCCTCACTATCCTCAGAGTCTGTAATTCGCAAAAGACACTTAATTGAGTCCTCGCGAGAAAATACACCAACCTTGATTGACTCCCAGGATTGATTCTTCCAACCGCAATCATTTGTGGTAGTAACCACCACCCGCAGGCCGTCACCGCGTGGAACTAACTTAGTTAGATGGTTAATATCTTCAACATTGTCAAAAACAATAAGCCTGTCACTAGGCTCACCCGACTCTAAGTAACTAAAGCATTGTTCAATTATCCATTCCTCATTTCTGCCTTGCGTCTCGATTCCTAACTTCCTAGCAAGCTCAATCAATCCACTTCGAACCTGTTCCTTAGAAGTCGCATTAATCCAAGCAACAAGGTCCCATTTCTTCTCTTCACACGACCACGCCAGTTCAGAGGCCAGTTGCGATTTACCACAACCCCGCATTCCAACCAAAACTACTCGCAGCCGAGGGTCTTCATTTATTAGGTTACACAGTCGCACCTGTTCTTCACGCTCAATATAATAAGAGTCAGCAACATCTGGGCGTCTTCCGAAAATAACCGGCTTCTGTACAGAGATATTGCTAGCTGTATCCGCAACTACCCTTTCAGAAAGAACATCCATGCCTTTCTTAACATAACCTATTTCAGCGATGATTATTTCATCATTTTCTAAACCTTTGACAGTGTTTTTCAGAATTTCATCAACCTTATTGATAAGGTCTTTAAGTGCCTCGATCTGGAATTTTGGTGACCAAGGGGCGAACCTGACATACTCATCAGCTACAGCCTTAACAAGCGCATCAAAATATACCTCAACTCTACTCTCAACATGTGCACGCCTAGGCAAAGCAAGTTTTCGCAGCAAATTATAAAAATTATCCGATTTATTTACAGCTTCGATAAGTAATTTATTGTTTGCTATAACCTGATCAAGAAGGATCGCAACCTCAGTAATAACACCCTCTAGCTGCCCCTTATCAATACCCTGATCACGACACTCCTCATACATGCTACGAGTCTTATCTGCCAGAATTTCAGCAATCTGCTTAGCAAGTTGGTCATCGGCATCACCGCCCCGATTTTTCCAGCGAGACAGAATGCCGCATCCTTCTTTTGCAACCCCAACAAGGTTAGCTTCTGTTACGTAGCCATTAGCTTGCAGAAGTACCTTAACTAAAGACGCACCAACGCCTAGCGTCATCGGAAGCAGAGGATCAGCCATATCTGCATGTTACAAGCTCAAACATGTCTGGAGCGGGTGCTCTCACCAGCGTTTTTGCTCGGAATTTAGGCCAAAGATAAGTAAGCTCAGCATTCCGGGGAAAACCGCATGACAGTTGTTAATAACTTATACATGAGGGTAAGACAACGGTTGCCCGGGGCGATGAAAATCGCCCCGGGCAACGCTTGTTTGGTTTTGAACGCCAGCTAGGCGGTTAGCTCGGCTGCGACTAGCTCAGCTAGCTGCACGGCGTTTAGGGCAGCGCCCTTGCGCAGGTTGTCGCCCACCGTGAAGAAGGCCAGGCCCTTACCCGGCGCGGCGGCCTGGTCAGCACGCAAACGCCCCACAAAAGTGCCATCACGACCCGCGCCGTCCAACGGCGTGGGCACCTCCACGTAGGTGACGCCCGGCGCGTTCTCCAACAGCTGGCGAGCCTGCTCCACACTGATTTCACGCTCAAACTCGGCGTTAATAGCTAGCGCGTGCCCACTGAAAACCGGGATACGCACACAAGTGCATGACGCCGCCAAATCCGGAATCTGCAAAATCTTACGTGACTCGTTGCGTAGCTTCTGCTCCTCATCGGTTTCACCCGAGCCATCACCGGCGTCGCCACCAGCCCAAGCCACCGCATTAAAAGCAATCGGAGCCACATAAACCTGGGGCTGGGGGAACTCAACCGCGCGGCCATCTAACGCCAGACCCTCAAGGTTCTGCCCCACCACTGCACGCACCTGACCAGCCAACTCGCTCACGCCAGCGCGCCCAGAGCCCGAAACCGCCTGGTAAGTAGACACCGTCAGGCGACGCAACCCGGCGGCGTCGTGCAGCACCTTAAGCGCAGGCATAGCGGCCATAGTGGTGCAGTTAGGGTTAGCGATAATGCCCTTGGGGCGCTGCGCCAGAGCCTGCGGGTTAACCTCGGCCACTACCAGCGGAACCTGCGGGTCTTTACGCCAAGCCGAAGAGTTATCCACCACCACAGCCCCGGCGGCAGCAAACTTGGGGGCGTACTCGCGCGAAGCGGTAGCACCGGCGCTAAAAATCGCCACGTCAATGCCGCTCAGATCAGCCTTGGCCACATCCTCCACAGTGATGTCCTGGCCGCGCCAAGTCACCACGCTGCCCGCGCTACGCGCAGAAGAGAACAAACGCAGGCTCTTAACCGGGAAGTCACGCTGATCCAGCATCGCGCACAT
>ERZ773014.578-NODE-578-length-24816-cov-13.374541_pt1 | contig 24816 bp, 28 predicted proteins | sample MGYA00580841_ERZ773014 | MGnify/ENA primary metagenome ERZ773014 (study PRJEB29015, sample SAMEA2737989) | human oral metagenome | biome: human oral; feature: human-associated habitat; material: dental | place: China | collected 2067 ...
TGGCCTGCAAAACAGGCCGCCTTTTTGACCCCGACGGGGTGTTGGCCTGCAAAACAGGCCGCCTTTTTGACCTCGACGGGGTGTTGGCCTACAAAACAGACCGCCTTTTGGTGCCCGACGGGGTGTTGGCCTGCAAAACAGGCCGCCTTTTTGACCCCGACGGGGTGTTGGCCTGCAAAACGGGCCGCCTTTTGGTGCCCGACGGGGTGTTGGCCTGCAAAACAGACCGCCTTTTGGACCCCGACGGGGTGTTGGCCTGCAAAACGGGCCGCCTTTTTGACCCCGACGGGGTGTTGGCCTACAAAACAGGCGCAAAGAGGAGCGATGTCCGGCTGATCTCCCCCCGCTCGCCCCGCCCTGCGAGACTCGGCTGTCCATGCCGATTTATGCTTAATGCTACTTTTGCGCACCCTTTTCGGACAGGGTGACTACACACGACGATGAAGGGGGCTATTCCTAATATGTAGATACAGCGATGACGAATAAGGAAGAGAAACAATATGAAACCGACCGGCGCTACCTGCGTATGGCAGCCGTCTGGGCCGAAAATTCCTATTGTAAGCGCCGTCAAGTAGGCGCACTGCTTGTCAAGGATCACATGATTATTTCCGACGGGTACAATGGCACGCCCTCGGGCTTTGAGAACATTTGCGAGGACGCGGACGGCGTGACCAAACCTTATGTGCTGCACGCCGAGGCCAATGCCATCACCAAGGTGGCAGCCTCGTCAAATAATAGTCGCGGATCCACGATCTACGTCACTGCCTCGCCCTGCATCGAGTGCGCCAAGCTCATCATCCAAGCCGGCGTCGTGCGGGTGGTCTACTCCGAGGAGTATCACACCGACGAGGGCGTCCAGTTGCTCCGCCGCGCAGGTATAGCAGTCGATTACATCAGCATCAACGAAGAAAATCATGAATAAGAAGCGTAAGAATGTCTTGTGGGGAATTGTCGGCGCCGTGGCGTGCCTCTGTTTGGGCATGTGGCTCGGCATCTTCCTCTATTCGCGGTCGCCCCGGTTCCGCGGCATCAACACGGGCAAAAACAAGATCAACGCCATCCTCGACATCATCGACACGCAGTACGTTGACACGGTCAACATGGGCGACCTCATCGACCGCACGGCTGAGAACCTGATCAGCGAGCTTGATCCGCACTCCGTGCTCATCCCGGCCGAGAGTGTGGAGGCCGTTAACGACGATCTCGAGGGGTCGTTCGGCGGCATCGGCGTCTCCTTCAGTCTGCGAAACGACACGATCCTCATCACCGGCATCATCTCCGGTGGGCCCGCTGAGAAGGCCGGTCTCCGCCCCTTCGATCGCATCATAGCGATCAACGACACGACGTTCGCCGGCAAGGGCTTCGAGCAGGCCAAGATCATGCGCACCCTGCGTGGCAAGAAGGGCACAAAGGTGAAGCTCGGTGTGCAGCGCAACCATGCCTCGAAGCTGACTGACTTTGTCGTCACCCGTGGCGAAGTGCCCAACCGCTCCGTCGACGCTGCCTATAAGATCGGGCGTGACATCGGCTACATCAAGGTGCGCAGCTTCACCCGTTCCACCTATAACGAGTTCATCACCGCCATTGCCAAAGAGAAGAAAGAGGGCTGCACCAAGTTCATCATCGACCTGCGCGACAATGCCGGCGGACTCTTGGACGCGGCCGTCACTATGCTCAACGAGTTCATTCCCGGCGGCGAGATGATCGTCTATGTGCAGGGCAAGGCGTACCCTCGGCAGGAGTTCTTTGCCGACGGTCGCGGCACCTGCCAAGACGCCCCGTTGGTCGTCCTCACCGACGAGATGTCTGGCTCGGCCAGCGAGATCTTCGCCGGCGCCATCCAGGACAACGACCGCGGACTCATCATCGGTCGGCGCTCCTACGGTAAGGGCCTCGTGCAAATGCCCATCCCCCTCTCCGACGGCTCCGAGCTGCGCCTGACCATCGCCCGTTACTACACGCCCTCCGGCCGCTGTATCCAGAAGATGTACGAGATGGGCAAGACCGACGAATACGAGCAAGATCTTTATCGGCGCTACCTCCACGGCGAGTTCGACACGGCCGACAGCATCACCTTCGACAAGTCGGCCGCCTACAAGACTCGCGGCGGGCGTACCGTCTATGGCGGCGGCGGCATCATGCCCGACATCTTTATCCCCCGCGATACGCAGCGCATCACCTCGTATTACAACCAGGTCATGACCGACGGTATTCTCTACGATTTCACCCTCGATTACTCCGATCGCAATTACAAGAAGCTCTCCTCCTTCCATTCCTACCCCGAACTGCTCGGTTACCTCCGTCAGCAGTCGCTACTCAATCGTTTCGTTGACTATGCCGAGGAGAATGGTGTCCGCCGTCGCCCGACACTCATCGAAGTTTCACGACCGCTAATCGAGACCGCTCTCGAAGCCTTCATCGTCCGCCATTTCTTCGACTACGACGGCTTCTATCCCGTCTTCCAGCGCGACGACGCTACCCTACAGCGTGCCGTTCAGGAGTTAGAGAGTAGCGCCTGGCGTCAGAAGCTCATGGCCCACATCCGCTCCATCGGACGCATCACGATAGGGAACATGCGCTCCACCACAGCTTCTTATTTCATCTATTCCCCGCTGCCCTTAGACCGTAACTATCGCACGAAAGGCGCATAACTACCACTCCTAACGATCCTTGATATGACGATCAACGAACAGAAACAGGCGCTCCGCAAGCAAGTGGCAGCGCTCAAACGGGCACACACCCCGGAGGCACTCGAGGCACTCTCCGCTGAGGCGCTCGCCCGATTAGAGACCCTCGACGCCTTTCAATCCGCCGCCTGCGTGGCACTCTACCACGCGCTGCCGGGCGAGGTGCAGACGGCCGAGTTCCTCGGGCGATGGTACGGCCATAAGCAACTCCTGCTGCCCATCGTGCAGGGCGACGACCTTGTGCTCCGCCCCTATGCGGGTCCGGACAGCCTGCATAAAGGCGCCTACGACATCTGGGAACCGTCCGTCGACACCTCCGCCACCGACGTGCCACGGCCCGACCTCATCATCGTGCCCGGCATTGCCTTTGACCGACAGCTGAACCGCCTCGGTCGTGGCCGCGGATATTACGACCGCCTGCTTTCCGACCTCACCCTGCCTTGCATCGGGCTTGCCTTCGCCTTTCAGCTCTTTGACCACATCCCCGTCGACGCCCACGACCGCCGCATGACCGCCGTCGTCACCGACACGGAAGTGATCAGGGGGTAAAGACGAAAAACTCAGGCGGACACAATGAAGATTCAACGCGTCAAAATCGTCACGTTTTCATCGCTATTTATCCTGCTCTGCTTGCAGGTGGTGTGGTCTGTCTATACGTATAGGGAGCAGCATGCGAAGCTGGAGAAGGTGTGCAATGACGCCTTCTATGTAGCTACAATTTCAGATATAGCAAATCGAACAGATACCCATATTCCAGATGGAACAGAGGTTATTGTTGGCCGACTTCAAGGAAGTGAGAAAGATGATTACTCTGTTTTGCAGGAGATCCTTATTAATGAGTATAACGCTCCCCTTCTTCTATCCCGGTTTGATTCTTTCTATCGCGCCGGCCTATCCGCCGAAGACATCCACGCCCGCACCGTCATCAACCGCATCAACCCAAAGACAGGTGAGGTATTGGAAAGCACAGACTCTACGTTTCACGGGTCGTGGGGGGCGATTACAACCTATCCGGAATACCTCCGGCGGGATAGTACTGAGGCCGTGGTAGCCGTGGTCGTCTCACCTGTTCAGGATGTGCTTCGGAGGGTATGGCTGCTTTATCTCAGTTCGATTGTGTTGATCGGCTTTGCTGCCTGGGGGTTGTATTATCAGGTGAAGATCATCTTCGATCAGAACCGCCTGTCGGAGCTTAGGGAAACTTTCTCCCGCACGATGGTGCATGACATGAAGACGCCCATTTCGTCCATTATAACCGGGATAAGGATGCTGAGGGGTGGACAGTTCGACAGCCTTCCGGAGAAGAAGCAAGAGATATTCGATCTGGTCGAGCGCGAGAATCAGCACCTGCTTTCGCTCGTGAATAAGGTGCTGACCATTGCCAAGATGGAGAGTGGAAAACTTGTGCTTAATCGTAAGCAGATCGCCCTTAAGCCGATGGTAGATGAGTTGATGGAGAAATACCCGTTGCGGTCGAAAAAAACGGTCACGTTCAGCGTCGATGTCCCTGACGATGCCGTCGTCTATGCCGATCCGTCACATCTCACAGAGTGTTTAAGCAACCTCGTCGAGAACGCCGAGAAATACTCCGGCCGGACGGTGCATATCGCCATTGCTTATGCCCACGATGAGGCTCAGACGAGCATTCAAGTGTCGGACAATGGCGTGGGTATTCCGCAGAGTGAGCAGGCGCGGATCTTCGAGAAGTTTGAACGTGCATCCAGGGCCAATAAACGGTCGACGACTGGTACTGGGGCTACGGGATTCGGGTTGGGGCTGAATTATGTACAGCTCATGATGAAGGAGCACGGCGGGAGTGTGACGGTGTCGAGTGAACCCGGCCGCGGCAGTACGTTTACCCTGACCTTTCCCGTTCCGTCGGAGACATAAAAAGAATAGGTACACACAGATAAAACAAGGAGAAAACGGAGACATGATAAAGTTGCTATTGGTAGAAGACGATGCCACGCTGCGCTATATGATTCGCAACAGCTTGGAGGTTGTGATCGGCGGATATGAGATGGCCGAAGCCGCCAACGGTGCGGAAGGATTGGAACTGTGGAAGACGTTCCGGCCAGATATCATCGTGGCCGACGTGGAAATGCCCGTCATGGATGGCTACGAGATGGTGGCCAAGATCCGGGAGACGGATCGGCTGCAGCCCATCGTGTTTGCCTCCGGTATGGAGGATCCGTCGCACGTGATGCGGGGCTATGAGGTGGGTGTGAACAACTACATCAAGAAGCCTTACCTGCCCGAGGAGTTGGACGCACACGTCCGGGCGCTGCTCCGGAATATCAATCTGGGCGGGCGGATGGAGAACAACACGGAAACGTATCCTATCGGCCGATGGAAGTTCAACGCCGAGAAGGCGTTGCTCAGCGATGCGGAGGGGAAAAACGTCTCTCTGACCCTTTTGGAATCGCAGATCCTCCGCCTGCTTTGCCGCAGCATGGGAGAGACTGTCGGCCGAGATACGATATTGGAGACTTTGTGGCCCGACGTGGATTACTTCTACGCCTCTCGCCGCTTGGATGTCTTTATCACGAAGCTGCGTAAGCTGCTTTCTGCCGATCCTGCCATCACCATCTCCACCATAAGGGGAGTGGGGCTGCGGTTGGACGTGGAGAACTAATAGCTAAGAACTACCGACTAAAAACGAAGCCGGGTACATGAGAGGGGGGCAAGCTCTCACGTACCCGGCTTTCGCTTTCTCCAGCCTCACCTCCCCCTCTCGCATGACGGGGGACTTTCCGAGCGGTTGTAGCCTTATCCTCCGGAGAGGACTACTCGGGTGGGGAGATTCAAGGAGGATACTGCGTGCTGCCTCCCGTTGGGAATGTCTCTACTTTTGTCCGCAAAGAGCAATCCAGTGAAGATAAGAGGTGCTGAAATACTAAATGATTGCTGTGAGAGGCATGCGGACGTGAGGACAGCGTTGATCAAATGGATTCAATTCGTCTCTCGCGCTTCATGGAAGAATCACAGCGAACTGAAGAGGGATTTTCCCTCTGCTGATTATGTGGGTGGAGATCGATATGTGTTTAATATCAGGGGTAACAGGTATCGATTGATCTGTGTCGCCGTCTTCTTTGCCGGAAGATTAGACATCCGTTTTATTGGAACTCACGCAGAATACGATAAGATTAATGCCCAAACGATATAATGTAGACGATAATGAAAATCAAAACAGAGAAACAATTCAGGGAATATCAAGACGGTTGCGAAGCGCTTATACGTCGTGGAGCGGAGCTTGGAGGGATGGATTATCTCTCAGACGAAGAGAAGCGCGAGTACATCCGTCTTTCGGACGCGGTCATAGAATATGAAGCTGCTTATTATCCTTTACCGGGACGTGCATCAACCCTTACAAAGCGTACAATGACCGCCGCTGAGCGTGTACCAGTATAGTATCAATACCTCCCAGTACCGACCGATAACAACAAAAGGGGAATCCCTCGAACGGAGGGGTGCCCCTTATCTCATTTCGCAGGCTCGGCGTGCAGTGTGATCTGAGTGCCGGGGCCGTACTTCTGGCGCAGGCGGCGCTCTGCGTGACACATGATCTCGTGCGCCTCGGCAACTGTCATGTGGCCGTCTACGCGGATGTGCACGTCGATGGCGTAGTCGTTGCCGATGCGGCGCGTCTGTAGATGGTGTGGATTGCTGATGCGATGGTCCTCGAGGATCGTGGCGAGGATGTCGCGCTCTACCTCTTCGGGCAGCGACTTCTCTAGGAGGTCGTTCACGGCGGGGACGGTCAGCTTGATGGCCACACGCACGATGAGGATGCTGACGACGACGGCCGCAATGGGGTCGAGCACCGTCCAGCCGTGTCCGAGGAAGATGGCGCCGCCGATGCCCAGCGCTGTGCCGACGGACGAGAGGGCGTCCGAGCGGTGGTGCCAGGCGTTGGCAATGACTGTAGGGCTGTTGCGTCGTCGGCCTGCTGAGAGTGTGACACGATAGAGCAGTTCCTTGACCACGACCGAGACGAGGGCAGCGATGAGTGCGATGTGGCCCGGCGCTTCGAGCTCGTAGCCGAGGAAAAGGACGGCGTGGATCTTAGCCGCCCCCTCCCAGAAGATACCGATACCGACGAAGAGCAGCACGATGCCGATGATGGACGTGGCCAGGGTCTCATACTTGCCGTGGCCGTAGTCGTAATCCTTGTCCCAGGGGCGGGCCGAGAGGCGGAGGCAGAGGAAGACGATGAGGTCCGTGGCGAAGTCCGAGAGCGAATGCACCGCGTCGGCCATCATGGCGCCACTATGCCCGCCTACGCCGGCGGCGAACTTGAAGAGGAGCAGCAGTAAGTTGGCCGCTGCTCCCGCTGCGGTGATGCCGATGAGTGTCCGCTCGCGCGTGTTGTCCGTCGGTTCGCCGCAGGGGGAGTTCGGTGTGATGTCAGCCATCGTTAGAGGCGCTCCGAAGCCAGTTCGGCCAGGGCGCTACGCTCACCTTTGACCAGATTAACGTGTGCAAAGAGTCGCTCGCCACGCATTTTATCGATCATGTAAGCCAGGCCGTTGCTCTGGGCGTCGAGGTAGGGTGAATCGATCTGCTCGATGTCGCCGGTGAAGACCATTTTGGTACCCTCGCCGGTGCGGGTGATGATGGTCTTGATCTCGTGCGGCGTCAGGTTCTGCGCCTCGTCGACGATGCAGAAAGTCTCCGAGAGACTCCGTCCGCGGATGAAGGCCAGCGCCTCGATCACGAGCCGGTCGCTCTTTTGCAGCTCGTCCAGCCGGCGCAGCTCCTTCGACCCGGGGGCGAGTTGGGCACGGATCACGTTAAGGTTGTCGAAGAGCGGCTGCATGTAAGGCGCCACCTTGTCTTTGCCCGAGCCGGGCAGGTAGCCAATGTCTTTGTTGGCCAGCGCCACGATGGGCCGCGCCAGGAGGATCTGCTTGTAGTCGTCCATCTGTCGGAGAGCCGAAGCCAGCGCCAGAAGCGTCTTGCCCGTGCCTGCGCGACCGGTGATGCCGACGAGCTTCACCTCCGGGTCGTTGAGCACCTCGAAAGCGAAGCTCTGCTCCACGTTGCGGGGCCGGATGCCAAGGCCCACGGCCGCGCCCTTGTCCACACGGTGGAAGCGCTCGGTGAAGGGCACATAGCGCGCGGGCACAGAGTTTCGGTGGCTTTTGAGGATGAAGCAGGCGTTCGGTTCGGGGCGTTTGGGTAGCCCGAAAAGGTCGGCGTCGACACCTTCGGGCGTGGCGTAGAGGCGGTCGATAAGCTCCGGGTCGATGCCCTCGTAGACGGTCTCATTTTCACTGAAGGGCACGAAATCCGTCACCTTGTCCGTGAAATAATCCTCGACCGGAATGCCCAGCGCGCGGGCCTTCATACGCATGTTGATGTCTTTGGTGACGAGGATGGTGAGCATGTCTGGATGTCGTTCGGCCACGGTCACGGCTGCGGAGAGGATGCGGTGGTCGGGGATACGCTCGGGGAAGGAGTTGGCCACGCGCCTCTGGTAATGGTCGCCCACGACGACGTAGAGCATGCCGCGTCCCGGGCCGAGCGATGCGCCGCGCAGGTGCAGCTCGTTGGAGGTCAGTTCGTCGAGCCGACGGACGAAGGCGCGCGCGTTATAATTGATCTGGTCGCTGCCCTTCTTGAATCGGTCCAGCTCCTCGAGCACGGTGATGGGCAGATAGATGTCGTTGTCCTCGAAATGGTCGATGCAACTGTAGTCGTGCAGGATGACGTTGGTGTCTAAGACGAAGTTCTTTTTCATAACGAGTAAGATGTGTGTAGGGTGAATGGTTGGTGGTTATCCGAGGCTCGGAGAATCGGGGGCGAAATAAGGGGCTTTTCGCCGACCTGTGGAGATCCCACCCCCAGGACTGACGCATAATCTCTTTTCGAGGTCAGGGATTCCGTTTAGCTTCGTCCCATCAGACTATACATGATAATAATGGAACTGCCCATAATGGAACTGCCCAGCCTTATCCGGAGTCTCACCCTGATTGATGACCGCCGTAACAACAAGAACAAACGTTATCCCTTGCCCCTCTTGCTTCTGATCGCATTCTGTGCCAGTATCTCTAAACATGACTCTTGGTACACCATGCAAGATTATGCACTGGCACACGAAGCCAGTATTCGTGAGCTCTACAAACAGCTCTTTGGAGAGGAGTTAGAACACGTTACGCCCTCCCACGACACACTTAAAATCGTGCCCTGCAAGTCACATTCCCCACAAGGTCTTCAAGGAGGCCTATCTAAACTCTGGATTGTGGATCTCCTACCAGTGGGATGAACAGACGCGCCAAATCTGTATCGACGGCAAGACAATGCGTGGCGTTAAAAAGCTCAGTCCGGATACAGAGTCGCATATTGTCTCTGCCTATGACCCACATCTACAGCTTGTTCTATCAATGGATGCCGTGCCCGTCAAACGCAATGAGTTGGACGCTATTCGTCGGCTTTTGGATGAACTTGACGTCACCGACGCCCTGATCACCATCGATGCAATCGGCTGTCAGCACGACGTGGCAGCGCAGGTGTTGGAGGCCGGAGGCGATTACGTGCTTCAGGTCAAAGGCAATCAACCGACCCTGCTACAAGAGCTGGAGGACAGTTTCCCAAACATATCTAAAGGTTACACGGTGAACAAAGAGGAGGGTTTGGAGCACGGGCGCATTGAACATAGGCAGATGAAAAGCGTAGTCTTGAGCCCGGAAATGCTCGATGATTCCTACGCCTTTAAAGATTGGGCCGGGATCAAGAGTATTCATCGGATCACGCGCAAACGTTACGACAAGCGCCAGGGAAAAGAGACTACAGAGATGTCCTATTACATCAGCTCTATAGAGGACAGCAAGCGTATTTTCCGCGCCATCCGCGACCACTGGAAAATAGAGAATCTGCTTCACTACATGCTTGATGTTTATCTTGGAGAGGATGCTTGGAGCAAGCGTGCGGGGGAGGCGGCCATAAACATGGAGCTCATGGCCAAAATCGATCTTTTCATCCTACAGCGTCTAAAAGCAAAGCTCGGCAAGTCGATTCCACGAGTGCAGATGTTCTTAGCCAAGCTCGATCCTCTGCAACTCTTCGAACTGGGGCTATAGTTTGGATTATGCGTCAGCCCTGATCCCACCCCCGCGCGTGATCTCCACAGGTCGGCAAAAAGCCTGAAGGCTGGTGCGGCATTGATACGGTTGCCCTGGTGGCGGCTGAGGCTGTGATAGCCAATTTCCGGCCCTGGATCATCTATTATCACCATGCAGCTATCCCAAGGAGAATCTGGGCCAACTTCTGGCAGCATATTTGCTAAGGAGGGGGCACATATAAGAATAGGAACAATCAAAATATAGTATCATATGGATAGAAACGAGCCAATGACGGCCAATAATCAAGAGAACGAAGAAGGCACAGAGGCGACAAAAGTGCAGAGTGAAACAGAAAACACGTCAGCCGAAAACGTTACAGCTGACGATTTGACAGACACTGCAGCAACGCCAGATGGAGGTGAAGCCACGACCGACTGGGAAGCCAAATACAACGAGTTGAACGACTCCTACCTCAGGCTGCGCGCCGAGTTTGACAACTACCGCAAGCGTACCCTACGCGAAAAGTCTGATCTGATCAAGAGCGGCGGTGAGGGTGCACTGATCGGCTTACTACCCGTGATCGACGATTTCGAACGGGCACTCGATACGATGAAAAAGGCGACCGACCCGAAGGCTGTGGCTGAGGGCGTGGAGCTGATCTATAGCAAATTCATGGACTACCTCGGTCGGCAGGGCGTGAAGCCCATCGAGGCCGTCGGGCAACCCTTCGGCACGGAGATGTTTGAGGCCGTCGCCATGATCCCCGCCCCAGACGAGGCGCAGAAGGGACGTGTGATCGATTGTGTGCAGACGGGATACGTGTTGAACGATAAGGTGATCCGCCACGCCAAGGTGGTCGTCGGTGAATGATTCTCTCCAATATCAACTAAGAGGAATAGAAGACTGTGGAAAAAAGAGACTATTACGAAGTGCTGGGCGTGGCGAAAAACGCTTCAGCAGACGAGATAAAGAAGGCTTACAGGCAAAAGGCCATCCAGTATCACCCGGATCGTAACCCGGGCGATAAGGAGGCGGAGGAGAAGTTCAAAGAAGCCGCAGAGGCTTACGACGTGCTGAGTAACGACGAGAAACGCGCCCGTTATGACCGTTTCGGACATGCCGGAATGAGCGGTGCAGCCGGCGGCGGTGCGGGTGGATTCGGCGGCGGTATGTCGATGGAAGACATCTTCTCGCAGTTCGGCGACCTCTTCGGCGGACATTTCTCTGGGTTCGGAGGCTTTAGCGGCTTCGGCAACGCCGGCGGTGGCCGACGTGTCGTGCAGCGTGGCTCCGACCTGCGTGTGAAGGTGAAACTCACGCTCAAGGAGATCGCTACGGGCGTGGAGAAGAAGATCAAGGTCAAGAAATACGTGCCCTGCACGCACTGTCACGGCAGTGGGGCAGAGGACGAGAAGGCCGTCGAGAAGTGTCCGACCTGCCATGGTAGCGGTTACGTGACGCGCGTGGCCAACTCCATCTTTGGCCAAATGCAGACGCAGTCCGCCTGCCCCACATGCGGCGGATCGGGCGAGACGATCACACGCAAATGCGCCGAGTGTAATGGCGAGGGCGTCGTGCGTGCTGAAGAGGTGATCACACTCCATATCCCCGCGGGTGTGAGCGAAGGCATGCAGCTGTCGATGGAGGGGAAGGGTAACGCGGCGCGTCGTGGCGGTATCAATGGCGACCTACTGATCCTCGTCGAGGAGGAACGTCACCCGGAACTGCTCCGTGACGAGAACGATCTTATTTATAACCTCCTGCTCTCCTTCCCGCAGGCCGCTCTGGGTGCGTCGGTCGAGATCCCGACGGTCGACGGTCGCGTGAAGGTGAAGATTGAGCCGGGCACACAGTCTGGTAAGGTGCTTCGCCTGCGCAACAAAGGTCTGCCTTCGGTCAACAGTTACGGCACGGGCGACTTGCTGATCAATATCAAGGTTTACGTCCCCGAGAAGCTGACCGCCGAAGAACGAAAGAAGATCGAGAGTCTCGCGGCCTCAGCCAACTTTACGCCCGATGCTTCGGCCCGTGAACGTGCCTTCCGCTCGTTGAGAGACTTTGAGGATTGATCCCCTGCACACCGATGGAATACTACGAGTTTCGATTCACCTACGACCATCCTGCAACGATGGATACGGACACGATCAACGACGTCTTGGCCGCTGAGCTGGGCGCGATCGGCTTCGATAGCTTCGCTCCCGACGCTGACGGACTGAGCGCCTATGTCCCTGTGTCGGATTATCGTCCCGAGTCGCTCGCACAGCTGCTCGCCGACTTTCCCCTGTCGGATGTCGTAATCCGCTACACGCACACGTCCGTTCCCGATCGTGACTGGAACGAGGAGTGGGAGAAGAACTATTTCCAGCCCGTGCGCATCGGTCACGAATGCCTCATCCGTGCCTCCTTCCATCAGCCGGAAGAGGGTTTTGCGCACACGATCGTCATCGATCCGCGTATGGCCTTTGGTACGGGCAATCACGCTACGACAGAGCAGATGGTCCGCGCCATATTGCCGCTCGACCTGCACGGTCGGGAGGTGCTCGACATGGGCTGCGGTACCGCCGTGCTGGCCATCTTGGCCGCACAGAAGGGCGCGCACCGTGTCGTAGCCATCGACAACGACGAGTGGGCCTATCGCAACGCCATCGAGAACTGTCGGCTGAACAACACGCCCGACATTCATGTTCTCCACGGCGGTGCCGAGCAGATAGCCCCCTGCGGTACGTTTGATTACATCTTCGCCAATATCAATCGGAATATCCTTCTGCGCGACATGTCGCATTACGTGTCTGCGCTTCGCTCGGGCGGATGTCTCTATTTGAGTGGATTCTATGAGTCGGATGTGCCTGCCATAGCGCAGGAATGCCGCTCGCAACGGATGACATCAAGCCTCTATTCATCCCGTAACGAATGGGCTGTAGTAGTGGCTGCGAGGGAATGGTAAAGATCATTAAAAGCCCTCTATCTGGCAGAATCTTATTCTCCCGAATGCGTACGTTTGCCGAAAACACTAACGGATTTTTAATTGTAGGTCAATATGAAGAATAATGTAGACTCCAAGTTCTTACTGGGACTTCTAATCGGCGGGGCAGTTGGAGCCGCCATTGGCTATTTAGCCGCAACAGATAAGCGCGAACAGCTCATCGACGAACTTAACGACGTAGTCGGAAAGGTAAAGAGCACCGTAAACATGGCTATCTCGAAATACAAGGAAGGCCGCGTAGCTCCGATTATCGACGAGGTGGAAAGCGCCGCTGAAGATGCCGAACTGGTGTAACAGTTTATGAAGCGCGATTCGGAGCAATTCTTCCAGGAGATTAAGAAGGATTTGACCCGGTATGGAGAGCTCCGACTTGAGCTTTTGAAACTGGGGGCGTATGAGAAGGCGGGGAAAGTGTTTTCCGTCCTCTCATACAGCTTAATATTACTCACCCTCGCTTTCTTCCTAACCCTTTTTCTCTTCCTGGCGCTCGGATTCTTCCTGAGCGAATGGTTACACTCCACCGGCGTCGGGTTCTCCATCGTCGCCATTCTCTATGTCATGCTCGTCGGAGGTGTCGTAGCCTTCAAGACCAAAATTCGGAGGCTGATCCTCAATGCTATACTCGATATGTTGATGAATGACGAAGACGACGAAGACACTCCACCCGTTACAAACGCACCTCATGACAACGACCACCCTGCCACAAACCCCGCTGAACAAACTGCAGGCTGAGAAACGCGAGTTAGAAGCGCTCTGCAAAAAGCAAGAAGAGCGACTCGCAGTGCACGCCCGGTATCTCCAAGACAATGCGGGCAGTCTGCTCCTCTCCGGCGTATCCGCACTGCTCTCCAGCACCGGTACACCGAAAGCAGAGAAGACTGAATCCGCCACGCAACAACGACCGCGTCCGCAATCGTTTGCCAAACGTCCAGCCGCAGCACCCGCCGTCCCTGGGCTCCCCATGGGACTATCGACCTTGCTCAAGGTGCCCAAGATGGTCTCGATTGGTGCCGGGTGGATGCCGCTGGTATGGGAGGTGGCACAACCCCTTCTTATCACTTGGAGCATCAAGCGCGTCAAGCGGATTATCGGCGGTGCCTTCACCCGAAAAAAGAAAAAGTGACACCCCGCCCCGGTAGCCGGTAAACCCCTACTGAGGCGATCCCCCCCTAAAGAGAAAGAATGAGGCGTATCATCACCATCCTCTGTACCGCAGCCCTCCTCACCGCATGGCTCACATCTTGCGCAACGCCCTGTGGCTGTTAGCGCTTGAGCAACATATACAATCATCACACAATCATCAACCCTTTAAAGATTTACGATAATGACCAAAGTAGGTATCAATGGATTTGGCCGCATCGGACGGTTCGTTTTCCGTGCAGCCATCAAGAGAGATGACATCGAAGTAGTAGGCATCAACGACCTCTGCCCGGTGGATTACATGGCATACATGCTGAAATACGACACCATGCACGGCCGCTTCGAAGGCACCGTTGAGGCTGACGTAGAGCACAGCACCCTGACCGTGAACGGCAAGAAGATCCGCGTCACCGCCGAGAAAGATCCCGCCAACCTCAAGTGGAACGAAGTCGGTGCCGAGTATGTGGTAGAATCCACCGGCCTCTTCCTCACCAAGGAAAAAGCCGAAGGCCACCTCAAGGCCGGCGCCAAGTATGTCGTGATGTCTGCCCCCTCGAAGGACGACACCCCGATGTTCGTCTGCGGCGTCAACCTCGACGCTTACAAGAAGGGCACGCAGATCGTTTCTAACGCCTCCTGCACCACCAACTGTCTTGCCCCCATCGCCAAGGTGCTGAACGACAACTTCGGCATCGAGAGCGGACTCATGACCACCGTACACTCCGTAACGGCTACGCAGAAGACCGTCGACGGTCCCTCGATGAAGGACTGGCGCGGCGGACGTGCCGCCAGTGGCAACATCATCCCCTCGTCTACCGGCGCCGCTAAGGCTGTGGGCAAGGTGATCCCCGCCCTGAACGGTAAACTGACCGGCATCTCTATGCGCGTCCCGACCCTTGACGTATCGGTGGTCGACCTGACCGTCAACCTGGCTAAGCCCGCCTCTAAGGAGGCTATCTGCAAGGCCATGAAGGAGGCTTCAGAAGGCGAATTCAAGGGCATCCTCGGCTATACCGAAGACGCTGTCGTATCGTCCGACTTCCTCGGCTGCACCCTGACCTCGATCTTCGACGCCAACGCCGGTGTTTACCTCACCGATAAGTTCGTGAAGGTCGTTTCGTGGTACGACAATGAGATCGGATACTCCAACAAGGTGCTCGACCTCATCGCACACATGGCTAAAGTGAACGGATAAACGCATCATTTGGAGGCACATTCTCCGGATTGTTATTTTTTAATGGTATTTCTCTTCGGGGCGTCACTCTCAGCAATGAGGGGGGCGCCTCGATCTTTATTCCCTATGGAAAAAGCCAAAGCACTCATCACCATCGCACAGCGCATGCGCGCTCTGGCGCAGACCGGACTCTCGTACTCCGTGAGTGATTACGAGACCGACCGCTGCCAGGAGCTGCTCCGCCTCAGCGACCGCATCACGTCTATCGTCAGTGGCCTCCCGGACGAGGAGATCGCCGCCTGCTACCACCCCATGAAGGAATACGTCACCCCCAAAGTCGACATCCGTGCCGCCATCTTCAACGACCGCGACGAGATTCTCCTCGTGCGCGAAAAGGCCGACGGACGCTGGGCCATGCCCGGCGGATGGTCCGACGTGGGCTACACCCCCTCGGAGGTGGCCGTCAAGGAGACGAAAGAGGAGACGGGCCTCGACGTGCGCGTCGAGCGCCTCCTGGCCGTGCTCGACAAGCGTTGCCACGACTACCCCGCCTCGCCGCTCTACGTCTACAAAATGTTCATCCTCTGCACCGTCACGGGCGGCGAGCTGGCCGGCACGTTCGACATCCTCGACCAGCGTTTTTTCGCCCTCGACAACCTGCCGCCGCTCTCGCTCGACCGCACCTTGCCCGAAAACATCCGTATGGTCGACGAGCTGCGCCGCCACCCCGAGCGGCCCGTGGTGCTGGATTAATGCGGGTTTGATCGCGCAGCCTGATCGGGATTCTCGTGGCATTTGCCTTGGCGTTTGCGCGGGCTGCGCTGGGTCTCGCGGCGTTTGCTTTGGCGTTTGCGCAGCCTGCGCGAGTTCTGCGGCATTTGCTTTGGCGTTTGCGCAGCCTGCGCGAGTTCTGCGGCATTTGCCTTGACGTTTGCGCGGGCCGCGCAAGTTCCGCGGCATTTGCTTTGGCGTTTGCGCAGCCTGCGCAAGTCCCGCGGCATTTGCTTTGGCGTTTGTGCAGCCTGCGCGAGTTCCGCGACGTTTGCTTTGACGTTTGCGCGGGCCGCGCAAATGCCGCTGCATGGGCCGAAGAGCGGTGCAGAAAGGGAAAAATGACGGACTTTTGGGCCGTTTTTATTGATGACAAAAGGGAAAATGGAGCAGAAAACGAGTTTGCTGGGGATGACCATCGCGGAGTTGCGCACAGTGGCCGCGGAGGTGGGTCTGCCGGCCTACGCGGCGAGTCAGATGGCCGATTGGCTGTACAAGAAACGCGTGTCGGAGGTGGCGGAAATGACCAACATCGCGCTGCGGAAGCGGGAAGTGCTGGCCGCGGGCTACACCGTGGGCGCACGCGAGCCGGCGGAGGCGGCACGGTCGAAGGACGGGACGGTGAAGTACCTCTTCGAGGCCGCCGCGGGGCGTTTCGTGGAGGCGGTCTATATCCCGGCCGAGGAGCGAGACACGCTCTGCGTCTCGTCGCAGGTGGGATGCCGCATGGCGTGCCACTTCTGCATGACGGGGCGGCAGGGACTGGGGGCAAACCTGACGGCGGGCGAGATCATGAACCAGATCCTCCGACTGCCCGAGGCGACACAACTGACCAACCTCGTTTTCATGGGTATGGGGGAGCCGCTTGACAACGTGGACGAGGTGCTGAAGGCGCTGGAGATCCTCACCTCGAGCTACGGAGTTGGGTGGAGTCCGCGGCGGATCACGGTCTCGACCGTCGGTGTGGCGGCGCCGCTCAAGCGGTTCTTGGCCGAGAGTGAGTGTCACCTGGCCGTGAGCCTGCATTCGCCCTTTGCCGAGGAGCGCGCCCGACTGATGCCGGCCGAGCGGGCCTGCCCGGTCGAGGAAGTGGTGGCGCTACTCAAGGAGTACGACTTTGCGCACCGCCGGCGGGTGTCGTTCGAGTACATCCTCTTCGACGGCGTGAACGACACGATGCGCCACGTGAAGGCGCTCGCGGCGCTGCTTCGGGGGCTGCCCTGCCGGGTGAACCTGATCCGCTTTCATGCCATCCCGGGCGTGGCATTGCGGAGTTGCTCAGCGGAGAAGATGATCTGGTTTCGCGACGCGCTGAATGCGCGGGGCGTGGTCTGCACGATTCGCACTTCGCGCGGGGAGGACATTCAGGCCGCGTGCGGCATGCTCTCGACCAAGCGACTTTTAGAGAAGAGACATTAGGGCGCACGCTACTTTTGGGCCGTACACATATACATTTATATATAGGACAACTAAACAGAGAGAGAAGACAATATGAAAAGGACCTTTTTCTTGACGATGATCATGGGCCTCGTGGCCCTGTTATGGAGTGCATGCCACACGTCGCCGTCGATCATTTCGGCCACCGGCATGCCGTACGAGGTGGAGGTGGTGACGACACGCGCCCTCTGGGACGACACGGTGGGCGTGAGCCTGCGCGCCGAGTTGCAGCGGCCTATCAGCGGGCTGCCTCAAGCCGAGCCGTCGATGCGTGTGACGTTTGTCACGCCGGACGATTTCAATGGGCTGACAACCTATGTGCGCAACATCATCATCCTCACGGTCGACGCCGAGCGCTACACGAAGCTGTCCGTTCGGGCGGAGAAGGATCGCTGGGCGACGGGGCAGGTGGTGGTCTACATCTCAGCGCCGGACGAGGCGTCGGTGCTCACCTATCTGGCCGACCATCGTGGTGCGCTGACGGACTATTTCACGCGGCTGGAGATGATGCGCATGGCGCAGGTGATGCAGGAGACGTACAGCTCGCTGGTGATGGACTCGGTAAAGTCGAAGTTCGGCGTGATGCTCAATGTGCCGTCGGACATCACCTCGTTTAAGGACACCACAAACTTCTTCTGGGCCTCGAACAACGCCAACACGGGTCGCATGGACGTGGTGGTTTACACCTTTCCCTACACCGACAAGAAGACCTTCACGCTGGAATACATGCAGCACATGCGTGACTCCATTCTGGGCGCAAACATCCCCGGAGCCTACCCGAACTCGCACATGACGACGCAGCCCATCGGCCTCACCTACACGCCGCGGACGCTTCAGGGCAAGTATTGCGGCGTATTGCGCGGACTGTGGAAGATGGAGGGCGACATGATGGGCGGACCCTTCGTCAGCTTTGCCCGGCTGGACGAGGCGAACCACCGCGTGGTCGTAGCCGAAGGCTTTGTCTACGCCCCCGAGACGGACAAGCGCAACTACATCCGTCGCCTCGAAGCGGGGTTGCACACGCTGCGCCTGCCCGGCGAGTTCGATAAACCGCTGGACGGCGTGGAAGAGATGAACGGACAGAAGAACTAACAACGAAAATCGAAAAGCTAAGAGCCTCATCGCCGCACCTATTGGCAGGGTTCTTAGCTTTTCGTTTTTCACTTTTCACTTGATAGCTTACAGAGACAGCATGGAAGAAAGATTGATTCGCGTGGGTATCACGCAAGGAGATATGAACGGGGTGGGATACGAGGTGATCCTGAAAACGTTCGCAGAAGAGATGATGACGGACATCTGCACGCCGGTCATCTATGGCTCACTCAAGGCGTTGCAGTATTATCGGGATACGCTGACGGACATCACCGAACCGGTTATTCCGAACGTCATCGCCCGCGCCGAGGAGGCGGAGGAGGGCCGTGTGAACCTCATCAATTGCGTAGCGGCCGATTGCTCCATCGCACCGGGCGAGTCGACCGCGGAGGGTGGCATGGCCGCCTTCGCGTCGCTCGAGGCAGCCGTGGCCGACCTCAAGCGGGGCGTCATCGACACGCTCGTCACGGCGCCCATCAACAAGCACAACATCCAGCACGACGGCTTCCACTTCCCCGGCCATACGGAATATCTCGAGGCCTGTTTCGGGGAGAATGGCGTCTACCGTTCGCTGATGATCCTCACGAGCGACAGGCTGCGCGTGGCCTTAGTGACGGGTCATGTGCCGCTGGCCAGCGTCGCCTCCCACCTCACGCCGGAGGCCATTACGGATAAGCTGATCCTCTTCAACACGTCGCTCAAGGAAGACTTTGGCATCGTCCGCCCACGTATTGCTGTGCTCTCGCTCAATCCCCACGCCGGCGACGCTGGACTGTTGGGCGAGGAGGAGGAGACCGTGATCCGTCCTGCGATGGCCGAGGCCAAGAAGAAAGGCGTGCTGTCGTTCGGCCCCTACGCCTCGGACGGTTTCTTTGGATCGAGCACCTTCCAACTCTTCGACGGGGTGCTGGCCATGTATCACGATCAGGGGCTGGCGCCGTTCAAGGCCTTGGTGATGGACGAGGGCGTGAACTTCACCGCCGGACTGCCTATCGTCCGCACCTCGCCCGACCACGGTACGGCCTACGACATCGCCGGACGCAATCGGGCCTCGGAAGCCTCGTTCCGGCAGGCCATCTACGCCTCGATCGACATCTATCGCAACCGCGAGGCCTATCGCCAGGCCACCCTGCACCCCCTGCGTAAGGAGTTTGTCGACAAGGTCGGGAAGGACAACGTGAAGCTCGACCTCACCCAAGAGGTGGAAGAGCCCGAGCTGTAGCGCTCCTGCCAGTCCCCGTCCCCTCCAGGGGATAGGGGCGTACCCGTCCGGAAAGTCCCCGTCCCCTGAGGGGATAGGGGCGTACCCGTCCAGAAAGTCCCCGTCCCCTGAGGGGATAGAGGTGTACCCGTCCGGAAAGTCCCCGTCCCCTGAGGGGATAGGGGTGTACCCGCCCGGAAAGTCCCCGTCCCCTGAGGGGATAGGTGTGTACCCGTCCGGAAAGCCTCCGTCCCCTGAGGGGATAGGGGTGTACCCGTCTGGAAAGCTCCCGTCCCCTCCGGGGGATAGGGGTGTACCCGTCTGGAAAGTCCCCGTCCTCCTGAAATTGGTAAGATCGAAACAGCTTCTACCTTTGCCCGCCGTGTAAAAATAGGTATCAGAAAATTCAAAACGGCATCCTATGTTCAAGAATAAAACGGTGGTTTACACCTCAGGGACATTCGACATGTTCCACTACAATCATCTTCGGATGATCAATTACGCCCGCAGCTTGGGCGACATTCTGATTGTCGGCGTGAGCACGGACGAACTCGTATCGTCGTACAAGGCGCCCCCCATCATCCCCTTCAACGAGCGGATGCAGATCCTCGAAGCCCTCAAGACGCCCGACATCGTTATCCCCCAACATACGCTCGACCATACCGAGATCGTCAAGAAGCTCAACATCGATGCCTTCGTGGTGGGCGACGACTGGTACGGCAAATACGACTACCTGCGCGAGCTCGACGTGCAAGTCTTCTACTTCCCTTACGGCACAGGCGTCTCCTCCTCCTCGCTCCGTAAGACCATCCACGACTCTTACGAGAAACACCTGCAGCAGGAGCGACAGGCCAAGCCCGAGTCGGTGAAGGGCATGAAGATCGGTCTTGACGACGAGCCGACGTCCGGCCAACCATCCTAACGCCGCACCCCAGAGAGATATGACTAAACAAGCATTGATCACGGGCGGTACGAAGGGCATCGGTCGTGCCGTAGCCGACGTGCTGGCCCGCGCTGGCTACGACCTGACGCTGACCTACGGCGCCGACACCGTGGCCGCCGAGGAGGCCGCTGAAGCGATCCGCACGGCGTCGGCCGTTCGGGTCGACCTGCTCCAGGCCGACATTACCGACCCCGCCTCCATTGCGCGTGTCGCCAGCCATTTCGAGGCCTCAGACACCACGCTTGACGCCGTCGTCCTGAACGCCGGCACCACCTATCGTGCCTCGTTCGAGGAGCTGGAGCTGGCCGAGTGGGAGCGGCAGTTCTTCGCCAACGTACACTTCCCCGTCTTCCTCCTCCAGCGGCTTGTGAAGCGCATACGGCGCGGTGCAGGCGTCGTCTTCACCGGATCGCTGATGGCCGTCGAGCCGCACGGCATGTCGCTCTCGTACGGCGTCACCAAGTCGGCCGTACATGCTCTGGCCAAGAACCTCGTCAAGTTTCTTGCCCCCTACGGCGTCCGCGTGAACGCCGTCGCACCGGGCTTCGTCGACACCGATTGGCACCGCACCAAGCCCGCCGAGGTGCGTCGCAACATCGAAGGGAAGATCGCCCTCGGCCGCTTCTGTAGCCCCGAGGAAGTGGCTGAGGTCTACCGGATGTTGGTCGAGAACAGTTATATGAATGGCGCAGTGGTCGTGGCGGACGGCGGATATTGCTATCGGTGAACCATGAGCGACAAGTCATTCGAAGCGTCCCTGAAATCCATCGAGACCGAGAACCTGATCGATCTCTATTTCTATCGCCCCATCGGCTATCGCTTGGCGCGCATGCTGCAGCACACCGGCGTCACGCCGAACATGGTCACCATCCTCTCCATCTTCGTCGGTGCCGGCACGGGCTACCTCTTCTACTTCACCGGCCGCCCGGAGTACACCGTGGCGGGCATCCTGCTGCTCATCGCGGCCAACATCCTCGACTGTGTCGACGGCCAGTTGGCCCGCTTGACCGGCATCAAGTCCGAGATCGGTCGCATCCTCGACGGCATGGCTGGCGACATCTGGTTCACCCTCATTTACGTCGGCCTCGCCCTGCGCCTCACGCACCTCTACGGTAGCGGTTGGTTCTTCGTGCCCGCCGTCGCTTCCGGTCTCTCGCATCTGCTTCAGGCCGGCATCACGGACTATTACAAGACGCTCCACCTCTACTTCGTCAGCAAAGAGAAAGGCCGCGAGTTCCATAGCATCGATCAGGTCAAGGCCCAGCAACGCGCCATGAAGAGCCGCACCAACCGCGCCTTCTTCGCCCTCTATGAGGTCTACACCCGGGTGCAAGAGTTTTGGACGCCCGCCCTGCAGCGCATGCTCCGCACGCTTCAGGCACGCTATGGCGACGACATCCCCGAGCCCCTTCGCCAAGCCTTCCGCAGTCGCAGCCGCCACCTGATGACGCACTTTATCGACTTCATGACCTTCAACGGTCGCACCGTCGTTCTCTTTCTGGTTATGCTCCTCAGCATACGCTGGAGCGGCATCGTGTGGATCTATTTCGTGTACGAGATCGTTGTGCTCAACGCCATTCTGCTCCTCTCTGTCCATCGGCACGAGCAGATTTGTCGTGACATCATCACCCTTGACGAACGCAGCCGGCATGAGTGAGCAGACCGACGTGAAGCCCGTCTTCGGCCTGGCCGACCTGCAGGCCGCCGCACCCATCTTCCGCCACCGATGGGCCATCCCCATCGCTCGCCGGCTGATGAAATGGCTTGCCATCGACAAGGTCAACGCCATCCACACCCAACATTGCCACCTGCGTGGCGCCGCCTTCACCTCCGCCATGCTGGCCGACCCGATGATGGACGTGCGCTACAACATTCATCACGCCGAGCGACTCGACACCCTCCCCACGGGCGCCTTCATCACCGTCTCGAACCATCCCATCGGGTCGCTCGACGGCATCATCCTCATCGACCTTTTTGCCTCCCGCCGACCCGACTTTCGCGTCATGGTCAACGGCGTGCTGGAGCGCATCTGGGCCATGTCGGACAACTTCATCTCGGTCACGCCCAAGACGGGCAACCAAACGACGGCCCATCACGCCAATGTGGGCGGCGTACGCCTCGCCCTCGAAGGGTTGCGGAACGGTCACCCGATTGGATTCTTCCCCGCCGGCGCCATGTCGTTCGGCAACGCACGCGGCGAGGTGCTCGATCGGCCGTGGACGCACAGCGTGATCCGCCTGATTCGCAAGGCCGGCGTCCCCGTCTATCCCGTCTACTTCGATTTCCGCAACTCCCGGTTCTTCTACGGGCTGGGCTGGATCAGCTGGAAGATCCGCACGCTGCGCGTAGCGGCAGAGGCCTTCAACAAGCGTGGGCGTACGGCCGAAGTCTACGTTGGCACCCCCATCGACCCGGACGTGATCCGTAGCTATACGGACGACGTGGCTCTGGCCGACTTCCTCTATCGCCGCACGTACGCGCTGCCGAAGGAGGATTAATCCCCCCGCCCAACCGATTGCCCCCACCGCCATGCTGCTCTCCATCGTTATCGTCAATTACAATGTGAAGTACCTGCTCGAGCAATGTCTGCGCTCCGTCCGTGAGGCCGCGCAAGGCATTGAGGTGGAGACGTGGGTGGTGGACAACGCTTCTACGGACGGGTCTGTCGACTATCTGCGCCCACTTTTCTCCGAAGTACACTTCATCGAAAACGCAGACAATCCGGGCTTTGCCAAGGCGAACAATCAGGCGATCCGCCTCTCGCGAGGGCGCTACGTGCTGCTTCTGAACCCCGACACGATCGTGACCAGCGAGGCGCTGCGCGGCGCGTGCCACTTCATGGACAGTCACACGAACGCGGGCGCGATCGGCGTGAAAATGATCAACGGGCACGGCGCTTTCCTCCCCGAAAGCAAGCGCAGCTTCCCCACGCCGTGGGTGGCCTTTTGCAAACTCTCCGGCCTCTCGCGCCTCTTCCCCCGCTCGCCCCGCCTGGCCGCATACAGCCTGCGGTACCTGTCGGACGACGCCGTCCACGAGGTGCAGGTGCTCTCCGGCGCCTTCATGTTCCTCCGCCACGAGGCGCTCCGGCGCATCGGCCTGCTGGACGAGGCCTTCTTCATGTACGGCGAGGACATCGACCTCTCTTATCGCATGATCCCCGCCGGTTACGCCAACTATTACCTCCCCTTCAGCATCCTCCATTACAAGGGCGAGAGCACCCACTACGCCGACCGGCGCTATTTGAATGCCTTCTATAATGCCATGCTGATTTTCTACCGGAAGCATTACCCGAACGCCGGCGGACTGGCCTGGGCCCTGATCCGTCTTGCGGTTTGTTTGCGCAAAGCCCTCGCCGGACTGTTTGGCTGGAAACGCACACGCCCCTCTCGTCGCCGAGGCGGGCGCAGGCCGGAAATCATGTATGTATGCAGCAAAGCGCACGCCGCCGATGTGCGCCGCCGTGTATTGGAGCGATTCCCCGAGGCCGCATCGATCGCTTGGGAGGCGGCGGACGAGATAGGCGCCATCCCCCCGCAGGACGGGTATACGGACATCATCTTCTGCCACCCCGACCTCTCTTTTGATCGCATGATTCACCTCATGGACCGCTGTCCGGATAAGCGGATGACCTACCACACGTTTTACCCCGACGCCGATCGATGGATCTCACCCACCCGATAACGCCGCCCCCCGAGGCGTGGCTCGACGGCCGTCGGGTGCGCCTGCGCGCCCTCGAACCGGAAGATTTGGAGGCGCTCTATGGGTGGGAGAACGACCCCGCGACGTGGGAGCAGGGCTGCACCCTCGCGCCCTACTCCCGCTACGCCCTGCGCGAATACATCGCCTCCGCCTCGACGAGCGACCTTTACGCCATGCGTCAGCTCCGCCTGATGATCATCGACAAGTCGGCCGATCGAGCCATCGGCACGGTGGATCTTTACGACTTCGATCCGCACCATCAGCGCGCCGGCCTAGGGGTGCTCATCGACGCCTCCTGTCGTGGACGGGGTTTCGGGCGGGAGGCCATCGGCCTCGTCTCGGCCTACGCTTTTCGTTTCCTTCACCTCCATCTGCTTTACGCCCACGTGTCCACGCGCAACACGCCCAGCCTGCGACTTTTCGCTGCGGCTGGCTTCCAGTCCTGCGGCACACTCCCCGGATGGGTTCGCACCGCCAAAGGCTTCGACGACGTCGTCGTTATGGTGTGCACTTGCGACTAAGCGGCTCCGCCCGAGCGACTTTTTGGCGTCGCTGCGTGCCAGCGGCTCCGTCAAGCGACTTTTTGGCGTCGCTGCGTGCCAGCGGCTCCGTCAAGCGACTT
>ERZ773014.579-NODE-579-length-24792-cov-26.592998_pt1 | contig 24792 bp, 26 predicted proteins | sample MGYA00580841_ERZ773014 | MGnify/ENA primary metagenome ERZ773014 (study PRJEB29015, sample SAMEA2737989) | human oral metagenome | biome: human oral; feature: human-associated habitat; material: dental | place: China | collected 2067 ...
CTCGTGGGCAAGGGGCGCGGCGGACGCAACCAGGAGCTTGCACTCGCGGCGGCGGATGGCATCGCAGGACATGACAACATCGCCGTATTCAGCATCGGCAGCGACGGCACCGACGGCCCCACCGATGCGGCGGGCGGCTACGTCGACGGCGACACGGCGGCAGTGCTTGCACGCACGGGCATGGATGCCGCGACGGCACTCGCCGAGAACGACTCCTACACGGCGCTCAACGCCGTCGATGGGCTTATCATCACGGGTCCCACCGGCACCAACGTCAACGACGTGGCGGTTGTGCTGATACGGGGCTGAGTGATCGGAGCTTCCTTTCTCAGCGCTTTCCAAAGGAAGCAGATACGGAGGAAAACATCATGACACGATTCGAGTTAATGCTTGACGATCATGTAAAGCAGGAGGCAGATGAGCTTTTTGACAGCCTTGGGCTAGATACGGCGACGGCAATTCGGATCTTTTTGCGGGCATCGATCGCACACGCGGGGATCCCCTTTTCCGTGCAGCAGCGCGGTATGCCGGATGACCTGATGGAGGCGATACGCGACAGCCGCACGGGGCGGAACCTGCACGGTCCATTCTCCTCTGCGGAGGAAGCCGTTGCGTCCATGCTGGAGGACTAGCGTGTATCAGATCGTCTATACGAATCGCATGAAACGTGACGTGCGCCGTGCGAAAAAACGCGGCAAAGACATGAGAAAGCTCGTTGCGGTATTGGCACTCCTGCAACACGGACAACCACTCCCCGACAACTGCCGAGACCATCCGCTTGGTGGAAATTTGCGGGATTTTTGGGAGTGCCACATTGAGCCGGATTGGCTGCTCATGTACCAGCTTTTTGAGGATCAACTGATCCTGTCCGCTGCAGCAACGGGGACACATACCGATCTCTTTGGAGAGTAACGGGGAAAACGGAGGAAAACATCATGCGCAAAGCAATCGTCGTTGTCGATATGCAGAACGATTTCATTGACGGAGCACTCGGGACAAAGGAGGCGCAGGCAATGCTGCCGCATCTCGTGGAGAAACTCGCAGCCGAGCAGGCGGCGGGCACGGTGCTCATCTTTACCATGGATACACATGGGACAGACTATCTCCAAACGCAGGAGGGACAGAAACTGCCCGTCGAGCACTGCATCCGCGGTACAGCGGGCTGGGAGATCGCGGATGTGCTGCAGCCCTTTGTGCGCACTGCTGTCGCCGTTATCGAAAAGCCGACATTCGGCGCGACCGCCCTCCCCGCCGCCCTCGCGGACTATGACGAAATCGAGTTCGTCGGACTCTGCACCGACATCTGCGTCATCTCCAACGCTCTCCTCGCAAAGGCGTTCTACCCCGAGAAACGTATCTGTGTCGATGCTGCCTGCTGCGCGGGCGTGACACCGGAGAGCCACGCGAACGCCCTCGCCGCGATGCGGATGTGTCAGGTCGAGGTGTGATGAAGACTGCGGTTGACAATGCCCTTACGGAGTGAGAAAGTACATACGAAGAGCCCGTCTCTGCAAATGCAAGGGCGGGCTTTTGAAATGAATGCGGAATTTTTGCAATAAAACCATTGTACCTTAAAATACATTTATGATATAATTCTAATTGAGTCTGAATTATTTATAATCATTAGAGCCGTGTATGTTGGAGCTGTTAGGAGGAAATGTTATGTTTTCGTGTACGTTACGCAGGGGAACATTGGCGCTTTTGGGCGTCATCCTCGTGAGCCTGCTTGGCGGGTGCTTCCAGATGAAGATGGGGGCAGAGTTCCGCGCGGATGGGACGATTGCAGTCTCGCAGGAGTGGACGGCAACGAACGAGTTCGCCATGGATAAGATCCGCGAGCAGCGCGCCGAGGCGCAGAAGGAGGGCGCGCAGATTCAGGATCGCAGCAACGGCTTCGTCGCGACGCAGACGTATGAGAACGTGGAGCAGCTCGTCGGCGGTGGAGCCAAGGCGTGGCAGCCGACGCAGGGGCATCATGGCGTATGGCATCGCGCAGGATTCCTCTATGATACGTACGATCTCGATCTCTTCTTTGCCGGTGATGCGAAGAGCAACCCCGTGAATCAGGAGACGGACGAGTTCTCGCGCAGTATGATGCAGTCCGTGCTGGACTCGGTGAAAATGGACTTTGCGATCATTGTTCCGGAGGCATTCGAGCGCACGAACGGCATTGTTTCCGGGACGACGGCGACGTGGGATCTGAAGCCCTCGCTCTCCGGGCAGGATGTCGTGATCCAAGCGGTGTTCCGTGTGCCGCACCCGCAGCATGTCCAGATCGCAACCGCTGCGGCGGTGGGTATTGTGATCCTCGGCATTGTCGTTGCGGTGATCGGATTCGTCCGAAAGAATGCACACAGTGTCGCCCTGAGCGCTGTCGGCATCGCTCTCCTGCTGGTCGGCGTTGGCATCGGCGGGTGGACGTGGTATCGCATGGGCAATACGCCCGTGCTGACGGCAGTGGATTCCGTCATGGGAGCAGCACCTGCCGCGCAAACGCAGGCTCCGGCAGACAACGCCAAGAGCACGCAGCCGCAGCCTGCGGAAAAGAGCGCAGCACCGCAGGCGCAAACGAAGGATTTCAGCACCTACGAAAAGACACTCCAAGAGAAGGGAATCACCACGAATGTGATCGGCGCATCCGGCCGCGATGAGGACGGCTTCCTCGTCATGGCAAAGGAGCAGGGGCGCTACACGATGTACGTCTACGCAGCGGCAGAGGGCGCAGCGGTGCAGGTGCATTTCCCGATGGCGGCCGATGTCGCGAAAAAGGGATCGTATTGGAATCCCGTGAATTTCCCGAGTCGGAGCGGGGACCCGTATCTCTTTACCATCACCATTCCGCACGACAATCGATCCAGCAGCGATGCGGACCTCGGCACGTGGAACGGCGATGCGCACACGTTTACCATCTATGCGCAGTACAAGTATGAGGGCGGCAAGGTCGTGCCGGGAATGCTGACCTCAGCGAGCGGCGAGAACCCGTCGCACTATCAGGCATATCTGAAGGAGCAGCGGAACGTCAACATCGCAAACGCCGTGCTCACACATTTGGAGTCGCTGAACCGCGACCTCAGGGAGCGCAATGTCGATGTGCCTGCCAAGGGGCAGTAATCGGAACGCATGACAAAGAGCCCGTCTCTGCAAACGCAGGGGCGGGCTCTTTTAGGCACAGAGGCTGATGACGGATATCATCAGTTTTATCGATAGACATTGAAAAACGATTGATTTCCTCCTCCTAGTACATTATAATTGTACTAGGAGGAGCAGATATGATAAAAACTACAAATATGATATTAGCGGAGCTGAGCACCTATGCGAATCCAAAAGCAAAGCTCTCTCGCCTTGTCAAAGAGGGGGAATATCTGCCAATCACAAGGGGGCTCTATGAAACCGATCGAAGTGTACCGATGCACCTCCTTGCGGGAGCGATTTATGGACCGTCTTATATTTCCTTCGCGTATGCGCTGGCCTTTTACGGCATGATCCCGGAGGCTGTCTATGCGGTCACAAGCGCCACGTTTGAGAAGCGGAGAAACAAGAAATATCAAACACCTTTCGGCACTTTTCTTTATCGCGATGTTCCGTCGGCTGCTTTTCCATGGGGAATCAGAGTTATGCGTGAGGGCGACTATTTTTATCGCATTGCAGCCCCCGAGAAGGCCCTCTGCGATCAGCTCTATACAATGCCGCCGGCGGCAAATGTGAGAGAGCTGGCGGTTCTGCTATTTGATGATCTTCGTGTGGAAGAAAGGGCGCTAAAAAATTTAAATACCGAAAAAGTCTCTTTTCTGGCTCCACTTTATCGATCGACAAATATCAGAAAGCTTGCTGCGTTGCTGAAAAGGAGGCAAAGGAAATGAATGCAGGGATTGAGCAGATGCTGACAGCCTATCAATCTGTATGATTTGCCTTCCTTATTTGCCGGGAAGATCCATGCGGTCCTCTGTCGTGCCTGGAAAAACAGAGTGAAGGGCAGAGACCTGTATGACTATGTTTTTCTGCTTGCGAAAGGGGCGCCGGTCAATGCAGAACATCTGCGCGCGCGTCTCATTCAGTCCGGATGCATCCCACCGGATATTCCCTGTGGACTCCCTGAGATCAAACGGATGTTGTGCGAGCGATTTGATGCCATTGATTTTGCACAGGCAAGGCAGGATGTCGAGCCGTTCATTCGTGATACGTCGAGTTTGACGCTATGGAGCGCAGATTTTTTCAAGCAGATTACGGAACGCTTGATTGTACGGTAAAAACACATAAAGACCACATTTTTGCAAGAGGCGGCTTTTCAGAGGAATATCATGCTCGGAGCAATGATTGGCGATATCGTGGGTTCTCGGTTCGCGTTTAACAATCACCGCAGCTTGAGGATGCGATCCGCACGGCGATCTCGCTCGGTGGCGACAGTGACACCGTCGCCGCAATCACAGGTACGATTGCCGAGGCATACTACGGTATGCCGGACTGGATAGGAGAGCGAGCACTCGACTACCTCGACGAGTGGTTGCTTGCTGTTTTCGATGCGTGGGCGGGGGCACATGGCGCGTCTATGTGACGGAATATTGACGACGTTTTTTGAGAATGGCGCGATGCTGAAGGGAGTGGCGGTGGCTGAGGGAGATTGATGAGCGGTCAGATGGGCAATGATGTTATGGGATACAGTGAGGTTGATTGTCTGACCAAAGGTGCGTGCCCGAAGATCTCTTATATGGTACAATAGAACATAACGTGGAGGAGGATTGATCATGAACTTTCTTGTTTCTGATATTCTCCCGCTTGGCATTTCAAGCGGACAGCAAACGGTGGCAGACTGCATCAAGGAGCAGCTGGCTTTGGCAGATCGCGTCGAGATTGCGGTTGGCTATGTGTCGCGGACTGCGCTCATGGAGCTGGATGAGCTTGTCTCGGCTGGGAGGATTCCATACATCTGCCTCACGATCGGGATGTACTATATCGAGGGAATGCCCGAGCGTTCGTACCATACCGCGATGCAGATCAATCGGCGTTGGCAGGAGGCGGGGATTGGCGAAATTCGTATTGTGAAGCCCTTCAAATATCATGGGAAAATATATCTTTTCTATCAAGGGGAACAGCCCGCTGCAGCAGTGATCGGGTCGGCAAATCTGGGTGTGCTGAAACCTGAGGCATCGAATCGCCGTCAATATGAGGCGGCTGTTATGCTGACGGACACCGAACAGTTTGCAGAGATCGCCGCGCATATTGCGTTGCTGAACGAGCCGCGCTGCTCTGATAACATTGCGGCAATCACGGATATGCCGCTCGTGCGGGAAACGAATACAGCACTCAGCGGCGTGGAAATCGTGGCACAGCTTCCGCCGTCAAATGTGGAGTTCTATAAATCCTGCCGTTCGATTTTTTCCTTTGTTCTCCTGCTGAAAGTCCCATGTGCCGAGGAGCGATTTATGGATGATGGAAAGCACTATACAAAATCCAATATCAATGTGTGCTATGCCGCCCCGCGCAATAAACGCAAGTCAAGGGACTGGTACGAAACGCAGCTGACCGTTGGTGTGGATGTGTATCGCAGGGAGGGCTATCCGGCAAAGAATCAGCCCTTTTTTGTCATCACAGATGACGGCTATTATTTTAAGGCGCATACGACGAGCGACAACAACAAACAGTTCAGTGCTGTCGGAGATGAACTGATTATGGGACGCTGGCTGAAAGGACGCCTTGCGGCGGCGGGGCTTGTGCGCCCGGTGAACGATACTCTTCGTGATACAGAGCGGACTGGTATGATTACGCAGGAGATGCTGCGGGAATACGGATGCAATGCACTCATCTTTAAGAATACCGGACAAATGGCTCTTGATGAGGATGGTACGGCACTGCCCGTCTGGTTTTTATCATTTGAGCGGCAAGCTGACGAATAGGAGGCGGTGCGGTGCAGTATTTGGAAGCCTATTTGAACAGGATCATCGAACGCGGGAATATAAAACTTGCACAGTCCATCAAAGAAACAGCAGATGATATGGAAGAGCGTCAGCTGAAACGCTTCTCCTTTATCTCACATGAGATCGGGCTCCTGTTTGGCAATGTCCAGTCAGGCAAGACGGGGCAGATGTTTGGTATTATGTGCAGGGCGGCAGACCTTGGATTCCCTGCATTTGTTCTTTTGACGACGGATAATGTTGTCCTCCAGCAGCAGACCCTTGAACGCGTTCAGGCAGATCTGGATGGATTCTGTATCTGCGGCGAGAACGATGTGCAGCTTTTCATGGATAACAGTCTCATTCAGCCCGTGATTATTGTGCTGAAAAAGAATGCGCGCATTTTGAAGCTCTGGGCGAATGTATTTGCCTCGACAGGCTTTATGAAAGGGAATCCGCTGTTCATCGTGGATGACGAGGCAGATGCCGCATCACTCAATACGTTGGTGAATCAGAACCGTCAGTCCTCGATCAACCGATATCTGGATGCGATCAAAAACGGGGCAAGCAGCAGCCTGTATCTGCAGGTGACGGGGACGCCGCAGGCGATCCTTCTTCAGACAGCTGTTTCAGGATGGTGTCCGCGTTTCGTCGGCTATTTTAAGCCGGGTGATGGATATCTGGGCGGTGAGTTCTTCTTTCCGTCGAGAGCAGCGGCGCCGTGTGTGTCCTTTTTGGACCGCTTGGAAATGCCGATGCGTACGTTTGTTGTTCGGCACATTGTCGTGTCGGCACAGATTTTCCTTACCGGTGGGCGCGTGTCCAATGCACTCGTTCATCCGAGTGTGCGCCAGTCTCAGCACCGCCATTATGCCGATGCTGCCGCGCAGGAAATCGCATGGTGCGTGCATCACAGTGAGACGGATTTTGCAGAGGCTGTGCGTGCAGTCTATGAAGATATGATGCCGGAGAAGCATGAGAAACAGGAGCTGTCTGCGATTCTCAGAGAGGCGCAGCGGCTCGTCAGGGAAAATGCAGTCAATATTATCATCATGAATGGTGCACATGACGTGGAGAGCAGTGCATACGCGGCTGGTTGCAATCTCATGATCGGCGGCAATACATTGGGGCGCGGCGTAACCTTCCCCTGCCTTCACAGCATTTTCTATACGAGAACGAGCAAGAAACCACAGGCAGATACGATCTGGCAGCACAGCCGTATGTTTGGCTATGATCGCGACCCGGGGCTCATCCGCATCTATATCGACCGGCATCTGTATAAGCTGTTCACGGATATCAATGCGGCAAACAGTGCGATTACGGCACAAATCGAACGCGGCATTGAGAATATACGGCTGTATTATCCGAAGGGCGTAAATCCGACGCGTGCAAATGTTTTGGATCGGCAGCGTGTAGATATGATCGCCGGGGGGACGAATTACTATCCGTATCACCCGGATAATGACAGCATAGAGGATCTGTCTGCCCTCTTGGCGGATTTCTCCAATGATGAGCCGTATTATCAGATCAGTCTGCGGTTTATGCAAGAAATCTTGTCACATATCATTCCGAGTGCAGACTTCAAATTGGGGGCGTTTCAGTCCGTCTTGACTGCCATGTTGTCGGAGAGACCCACAGCGCAGGGCATTCTGATTGTACGTCGGGGGCGTGATGTTGCACAGGGGACGGGTGCTCTGCTCTCACCGAATGACTGGAAACTGGGGGTATCCTTCCCGGAGCAAGCAGTTCTTACGATGTATCAGGTTACAGGGACGAAGGGATGGAGCGGCAAGCCGCTCTGGATTCCGAATATTCGTCTGCCGGATGGTATGGCATACTATGACGTGCGTGAGGATACGGCGGGAAACTGAGGGGAAACGCGATGGCGGACAATCACTCCAAAGAGGTACGCAGCCGGAACATGGCGCATATTCGAAGTGTGAACTCCAAACCCGAGGAAATGGTACGCAGATATTTGTTCGCGCATGGTCTGCGTTATCGAAAGAATGTGAGGAGCCTCCCCGGCTGCCCTGATATTGTCCTGCGTAAATATCGTGCGGTCATTTTCGTTCACGGCTGCTTCTGGCATCATCACGATTGTGGGCGTTTTGTTTGGCCCAAGACAAATGAGGCGTATTGGCGCGCAAAGATTGCCCGTAATTTGGAGCGTGATGCGGAAAATATGCGCCTGCTTTCCTATGTGGGTTGGCGTGTTTTTGTGATCTGGGAGTGCGAGCTGAAAAAAGATGTGGGGGACAAGAATCTGCAAAAGCTATATGAAGAGATTATAAGACTTAATAAAATTTGAAAAATTACGATATAATTGTTATAATGATGATCATTAGTGATTGGAGGGAAATTCTATGCCGCAACGGGGAGATTCATACCAAGTTGAATTAAAGGAAACACATCTTAATTGGGGGACGTATCGAAATCCAACAAATCGCGATCCCGTTGAGGGAGAAGGTTATATCAAAATTCCGAGAGAATATGCCGTGCGATATTCGATCTATAATTGCCCTGAAGGGCTTGGCAGTAATCTTTTTACTGTGAGTTCTCGTGATGGATTTTTGCACAATGAAGTACTTCGGGCACAAGGTAATAGCGGGGCCGGTGATACCTATGCGAAACAGTTTGCTATAGATAAAGATCTTAGGCGAATTGGAGCTTGGTATCGAAGTCAAAATGCTCAGGTTGGTGATATTGTTCAAGTTACATGGCAAAGCCCAACAGAGATCTTGGTGGAAATTTTATAATAGCTTGCATTGAAAGCAGGAAGACCGAAAGCAAAGGATAGCTGCCTTGCTTTCGGTCTTCTTGTATAATATTTATATGTTTGATTCCTTTGCAGGATATTTAATCCCTGCAAAGGAACGCAGAACCGCCTCGAATATAATGCGCGCTCCTCGGCATGGCACTGCCATGCCGATTTGTTTGCGTACACTCTCCTTACTGCCCATAAATTCATAGTCATCGGGGAAGGTCTGCAACCGTGCCCGTTCGCGATTTGTAAGTGCACGCGATTCTGCCCAATGATAGATGTGTGTTCCGCCGCCGCCGCTGCCCGTCACGGTGTAAGCGGGCTTTTTGGGGTCGAGACGCTTGTAGATTTGGCTAATTCGCGCTCCTTTGATGTTCAGCTGCAGTTCTTCGGGCAAATCTGCCGTAAAGGCATTCTGACCTGGCTTGATGTAACTAAGACGCTGAACGACGATGGGGGCATGTTTGGTGGGTTCGTTGTTGTACGCATTCTTAGGAATCGGCGGAACTTCAAGTGCCGTTCTGCTTGTATTATCTTTGTGGGCGTATGGCGTAGGAGATGGAACATGAAAGACAACATCGAGATCACTGCGTATTCCAATGATGATAATACGGTGGCGTGCCTGTGGAATGCCGTACTCCTCGAATTTATAGAGATGTGGCGTGATGGTATACCCGGATTCGCGCAGCTCTGACAAGATTTTTTTGAACGCCGTCCCTTCGTTGGCGTTTTGCAGACCGCTGACATTTTCCGCAAGGAAAAACTGCGGCCGAAACTGCCGCAGAGCCTTTACCCCATAGGTGTAAAGCGGTCCATAGGTGCCGTTGATTCCCTTTTGCTCGCCGACGACGGAATAATCGTTGCAAGGAAATCCAAATGCCAGTGCGTCGATGGCAGGCAGAGACGATAGGTCAAATGTCCGTATGTCTGCATGGTGCACAGAGGCGGGCTCGTTCGGGCAAATGTTGTGCCGATAGGTGCGGCAGGTGTCGGCATCATAATCGTTTGCCCATGCGTGCACGATTCTATAGTTCGGGTCGCCGATATCTGCGTTCAGTGCACCCCACGCAATCCCGCCGGGTCCGCAGAACAGCTCACCTAGTTTGAAATACATCCAGTGCCTCCTTTTGCATTTTTCGGTGAAGCAAAAAGTCAATAAACATCTGAAGTTCATCCAAGTCTTCGTTAGACAGCGCGGCAAGACCGTTCAGATTCTGTATCGGGGAAATATCCTCTTCTGTCACATAACCAGCAAGTTTCAGCAGATGAAAACGGCGAATATGGAGAGCATCCGCAATTTTGCAAAGATGATCGCATCTTGGGCGACCGGTAAGACCTCCCTCAAGACGTTGTATTGCTGCATCACTCAGACCGCATCGTTTTCCCAGCTCTTTTTGGGAAAGACACCGTTGATTTCGATGTTTCTTTATATATGTTCCCAGGTCTTGCATTGTGTCACCTCACTTTGTTCAGTATACAATATATGCTGCATTTTAGCAAGAATTTGCTGCGCAAACGCAGCGAAAATAAAATCATAAAACTACCGTACATTTCATACGTCAACCCTTGTTTTGTGTTTGGATGATCGGAAGCACTCAGCCCCGTTCCCGCACCGCGGGCAAATAAACGGTCCAGCAGAGGAGGGCGGCGATGGCGGCGATCGCCGCACCGATGCAGCCGATGTGGGCGAGGTGACCGCTGTCCGTGGCGAGCGCACCGAGGTAGGTGCCGCTGCCGATGCCGAGGTTGAAGATGCCGGAGTAGATGGACATCGCGACGGTTGTCGCCGCCTTCGGTGCGATGTGCAGGATCTCCGCCTGGAACACGGTGTTGTAGAGCGTTGCCGCCGTACCGATGATGATGCAGAGCAGCAACATGGTCGGGAGCGAAACTGCCGCCGCCTGCCAGAGAAGGAGCGCGGCGCTGACGATGACGAGTGTCAGGCGCAGCAGCACGAAGCGGTGCCGCCCGTAGGTGCGTGAAAAGATGAGGCTCGCGAGGATGCCGCTGACACCGAGCAACATGAGCGTGAGCGTAATCATGTCCGGAGAGAACACGGCAACGCTGTGCAGGAACGGCTCGATGTAGCTGTATACCGTGAAGTACGCGGTCGCAAAAAGAACGGTCATCACGTAGATACAAGCGATCTCCCTTTGGCGAATGAGCGCGGGCAGGTCGCGGACACTGAATGTCTCGCTCTGCTCTCGGCGCGGCAGGAGAATGGCGAGGTAGATGAGAGTGACGGCGGCAACTGCCGCGAGCAGCAGGAAGGTCATGCGCCACCCCGCCGCGAGACCGACGATGCGCCCGAGCGGCAGCCCGAAGATCATCGCGACGGAGCTGCCCGTCACGATCATGCCGAGCGCCATCGGCTGATGGACGCGCGTCACGAGGCGTGCCGCAAGGGGCGCCGCGATCGACCAAAAAATTGCGTGCGCGCAGGCGACGAGGATGCGCGCACCGAGCAGCATCGCGTAGCTTGTCGCGAGCCCCGCTGCCAGTTGCCCGATGCCGAACAGAGCAACCATCAGCAGCATGAGTTTTTTCAGTTCCATGCGGCAGGTCAGCAGCATGAGCGGCAGCGAGAGCAGAGCAACCACCCACGCATAGATCGTGATCATCTGCCCCGTCGCCGCCTCCGTCATGGAGAACGACTTCGAGATATCGATGAGCAGCGCAATCGGTATGAACTCGGATGTGTTAAAGATAAATGCGGCAATCGTGATGCCGAGCAGCGCCATATATTGACGCATTGGAATTCTCATAGAAAAACCTCCCCGTCTGTGCAGATATTTATCTGCATTATAGAAACAGGGAGGGGGGAAATGCAAGAAAAAAGTGTAATCGAAAGGTTCGCTCTACGACCTGCGTGGATTATGCAGCCTCGTTCTCTTCGGCCAAGTCCACCTCACGCAGCATGGACGCCTCCATCAGATTCACGATGCGGTCGGGCAGCTTGTACTGGATGCCGCCGCCTGTGCGTCCGAACCACGGAGCGATCTTCCCTTTCTGCACACCGTCGATGGGACGCTCAACGCAGTAGACGTGGAAGTCGCCCTCACTCGTCGTGCTCGGCAGTGCCCGCTGCTCGAACGTCATGCCGTCGGGCGAGACGTAGCGACCCGTTGGTTTGCCATAGCGCGTCAGCAGATCGCCCGCAGGGAGCGTGACCGTCACAATCACACCGACTGCGCCGTCGTTGCTCGGGTAGATCGGGCGGCCGTCGTCGGCATAAAAACGTGCCTCACCCTTCTTGCCCGGGGTATAGGTGACACCCTGCTCGGCGGCGAGACCCGCGATAAACTCATCCGTCGGCGGGGCATAGTTGTAGTACATCTGCCAGTAGTGCGGCTCTGTCTGTACCTCCTGCGCCGCAGCGGCGGTCGTGCCAATGGAGAGCGGTGCATCCTGTGCGTTCGGCGCACCGAGCAGTGCACTCAGCGCGAAGAGTGCGGCGGCAATGATGCGGATGGGGGAGAGGATCTTCATAGAACTTGCTCCTTTCTGGATATTCGAATAATTCAGCACCTCTATCATATATTGAAATGCGAAAAAAGACAATGGTAAATGTGTTCATAGCAAATTTCTTATGCTGGGGAAGCACTGATAAATTCAGCCACGCTATCTTGACGCATCTTTTTTGCCCGAACTGTGCCCTGGAATCCTCCATATAGCCTTTGCTATGCGTCCGGTTTGCCTCCTTGTTCGGACGAAAAATCTACATTTTATCAGCGATTCCCTAGAAAACGGGCGCGGCTCTTCGTCACACTGTTATTCAAACAGTTCCCCTCGTGGGGGAATATGGTATAATAGAATAAATTGGACAAATATGGAGGTGCAGATCATGACACGATTTGAAGTAATGATTGATGATCATGTGAAACAGGAGGCGGATGATCTTTTTGCCAGCCTTGGACTTGATACTGCAACGGCGATTCAGATTTTCCTGCGGGCATCCATTGCGCGTGCGGGGATTCCTTTTCCGGTGCAGCATTACGAAATCTCCGAAGACTTGATGGAGGCTGTGCGTGACAGCCGCACGGGGCAGAATCTGCACGGACCTTTCGTCTCTGCAGAGGATGCGGTTGCATCTATGTTGGAGGAGTGACGTGTATCAGATTGTCTATACGAATCGCATGAAGTGTGATGTGTGCCGTGCGAAAAACGGGGCAAAGATGAGGGAAGATCATGCGTAAGGGAATTGTTGCTGTGGATATGCAAAATGACTTCGTGGGCAGAGCGATCGGAACGAAGGAGGCGCAGGAGATGCTGCCTCGTATGGTGGAGAAACTTGCGACGGAGTAGCCGGTGGGCGCAGTGTTGATCTTCACCATGAATATGCGGCGCGGACTATCTGACTATGCGTCATCTCGAATGCACTCCTACTCAAGGTATTCTACCTCGAGGTACCTATCTCCGTATCGTATGGAAATACGCATCGACTACTGCCAGTATGGATTGCAATAGGGGGATTTTGTATAGTGAAGATGTAAATACTTTGGGAGAATATTTCTGTCTGTTAATATATGGATCTTGAAATCAAATAAAGAAGGGCGGTCTAAGATGATCGGTAAAGATGAGATATGGTACAAAAAAATCGCAGAAATTTATGATGGCATACGCAATCAAGATGACCATCCTTTATTTCGATTCTGCGCAATGGAATATTACCGAGACTTTTGGGAACTGGTTCAACATTTATATTCGGAAAAAGCACTATCTACAGTTGGTGAAATAAAGAGATTTAAAAGACAACTAGAACTAAATGGTAATTTTGACTGTGCTCGATATTTACAAGGTGTGCCGGAGATTATTTTTCAGTATTTTGCGATGAGAAAACAGTTGGAATTTCACTTGGAAAAGAACGTTAATAATAAAAATGGAAAGGATGTGGATATTCAACTTCGTGATGGCGATTTTACATATAATGTAGAAATCAAAACACCGCAATATTTGGTAGAAAGCAATGAGGAAGATGTTATTAAAGCCAATACTTCATATAGAGTGATGGAAAAGGAAAAGTTGGATACAGAAAAGGCGCACCTTCATGATATGTTGGAACCGGCATTGAAATCAAAAGATAATAAATTTACAAAAATTCAATACAGTAAAATTGAAGATAATAAATTGCTCAGTTTCCTTCGAGATGCTCAAGAGAAGTTTTCTGATTCTGATGAGAACAGCATAAATATCTTGGCTCTTTCGGTTACGTCAGATAAAATGCAAGATTATTGGAATTATCTTTACAATGGATACAGTGGCGTTTTTACCCCTTGTTATAATTCTGATTTGATTCACATAAAGAAAGAAGAATTTGATCGGATTGATGTTATTCTATTGTCGAATCTTATATCTGGACATGTACATCCAGTGGATGGACATAATTCATGGCATTTAGAAAGTTATTGTAATATTCTTTGCAGAAATGCCAATAGTCAGCGCGCTCATGTGAATCAGAGCATGCATAATCGTTATCAGATAGTATACATCAAGGCAATGGAATTATTTCCAAACAGCACGAATGGATTCGAGGAATTATATAAAAAATATGACAGCAATTTTCCTGATGAATTCAAGACATGCATTTTTTCTGAGCTTTTATCCTCTTACTATGCATGGCTATGGTGGAATCATTGAAGAGATTATGTGATTACATAAATGAAAAAGAAAGATAGAACAGCATGCATCATACATCGTATCAGGCTTTGACTCCAACAGAAAGATATTCATAACAATCCACATCTGGAACCATAAGGATTTGGTGTAATACGATAATGAATGAAATGTAAGTTCGAGGGAGCCCGGTGAGGCGGCAATACAGCAGGTGTTCCCGCAAAGCCGTTGAAGCGGGACGGAAATCAGAATATAAGCCGGACGGGACTGTTGTACGACGTTTTCTAGCTTCGTACAACAGTCCCAAATTTTTTTGAGGAGGATTTTTATGGGTAAATTTTTACCCATAACTTGTGCTATAATTTCCTCAATAGATGAAAAGTCGTCAATCAAATCATAGGAGGTGATACGTTTGGACGTGTATGCAGGGGACAGCAAGAAGATGCTGAACATGCTGATACTGGAGATATTAAAGGATTACACCGATACCGAACATCCCTTGACCCAACAGCAGATCATTGACCTTCTCAGCCATAACTATGGCGCAGCATGCGATCGTCGTTCTGTCCGCAACAACATCCGCTCCTTACAGGATATGGGCTATGACATCTGTACCCGACGGGGCTGCTATCTCGTGGAGCGGGAGTTTGACGACGCAGAGCTTCGGATGCTGATTGACAGCGTCCTTTTTTCTAAGAACATCTCCTCTGCCCAGGCCAAGCGGCTGATCGACAAGCTAAAGGGCTTCGGCAATCGCCACTTTCAGGCAAAAGTGTCCCATGTGTCGAATCTGCCGGACATTTTCCACTCCGACAACAAGCAAACCATGGTGGCTCTGGACGCATTAAATGATGCGATTGAGGCGAAGAAGAAGGTCAGCTTCATCTACAATCGTTACGGCATGGATTTCAAGCTGCACCCGCGACGAGAGGAGCCGTACATCGTCAGTCCCTACCAGATGGTCGCCAACAACGGACGCTATTATCTCATCGGCAACTACGATAAATACGATGATGTGAGCCATTATCGAATCGACCGTATCACCTCCGTCACGCAGCTTGCCGAGCCAAGAAAACCAAAGAGTAACATCAAGGAGTTCGCGCAAGGGTTCAATCTCCCTCGCCACATGGCAGAGCACATCTATATGTACTCCGGCGAGAGCGTTACAGTGAAATTTACAGCCGATATAGATTTGATGGACGAGTTGATTGACTGGTTTGGCAGGGATTTTCGCATACAGGAGATCGGCGGCGGCACGATGCTGGTCATGCTGAAATGTAACGAGCGCGCCATGCTGTACTGGGCGCTCCAATATGGGAAGCACATCGAAATCAAAAAACCAGAGAGTTTACGGGACGCGGTGCGGAAGATTGTGCAGCATATGGCTGAAAAATACGGCATATAGGAAGGATGGGATCATCATGCGGTACGATCATTGGAACTGTCCGCCGGAGCCTGCGCCGATCCGGCTTACGGCGGGAGAAATTACAGCGAAACTCTTTGCGGGGATGCGGTATGTTTGGTTCTGCTGTTATGATGTCTACCACGTCAACTGTGATGACTACATATTCTATCATCAAGACCGCAGCATCTATCTCGTCGATGCCTGTGACGAGAAAATTACTGCAAAACTGCGGAAGATTTTTCCCGTCATTGATGCATGGAAGGATCGGCGGCTTTTGAAAGGTTGGCCTTGGAAGGTGTTTACGCCAGATGCCTGTATGCGCGTATATGCGCACAACGACATTCTCGATCATTTGCCGCCGGAGAAGAAGGAACGCAAGATTGAGCCCATGCGGGATGAAGCATGGTGTATCATCTGTGAATTGTCACCTGTGAAGGAGATTTAGCCCATGGAAATCAATGCGCACGTATTTGAAATAGGAGAATATTGAGGCTGAATCGAAGGGAGTGTTACTCGTGTATGGGGCAATTTTGGGAGACATGATCGGATCTCCCTACGAATTTGACAAGGGGGATAAGAGCAAGGATTTCCCCCCTGTTCTCAAAAAAATCTCGTTTTACCGACGATACCGTGATGACTGTTGCTGTGGCGGAGGCACTGCTCGATGTAGGTAAGGATGCCGACCGTGAGACAGCTTGTAACGCTGTTGTCCGCTCCATGCAGAAATGGGGAAAGATGTATCCCCATGCCGGATATGGCGGTAAGTTTCGTCTGTGGCTCAAAGAGGAAAACCCAAAACCCTACGGCAGTTTCGGCAACGGTTCTGCCATGCGGGTGAGTGCGGTGAGTTGGCTGTATGATCTGGAAGAAGCGCGAAAAGTTGCCCGCTGGACAGCGGAAGTTACCCACAATCATGCAGAGGGGATGAAGGGCGCGGAGTCCGTGGCGAGTGCCATTTGCTTGGCGCAAAGCGGCAAAACAAAAGCCGAGATCAAGGCGTACATCGAGAGGGAGTTTGGCTATGACCTTTCCCGCACACTCGATGAGATACGCCCCGCCTATCACATGAATGTAGACAATTGGCTGTAATCATCGACATCGCGTCAGCGGCACAGATTTTTTGCAAGAAAACCCAATCCATTGTAAAATAGGGTATCGCATGCTGCATGCTGCGAAACAGGACGGATGAGGGGGCTTGCTATGACAATTTACGATATTGCGCGGGAAACGGGCGTGTCGATCGCGACGGTCTCACGCGCGATCAACAACAAGGGCTACGTCAGTCAGGCGACGCGTGACAAGATCGAGGCGGTCCTCGCGCGCAGCAACTATCAGCCGAGTGCGATCGCGCGCGGGCTCGCGACGGGTTCGATGAAGACGGTTGCGATCCTTGTGGTGGATGTGCGTGTGCCACACTATGCCATGACGACGTATATCATGGAGGGGCTGCTCTCGCGCGCGGGCTACTCCGTGCTCGTGTGCAATACGGATACGGACATCGGAAAGACGACGGGCTATCTGCGCATGCTTGGTGAGCGCGGCGTGGACGGCATCATCCTCGTCGGCTCGATCTATCGCGATCTGTGCACGGAGGATGCGTTGCAGGCGGTGCGAAAAACCCCGATTGTCTTGGCGAACGGTGTGCTCGATCGGGAGAATGCGCATACGGTATTCGTCGATGAGGGCTATGGCATCGAGCTGGCGGTCCGGCATATGATTGCAACGGGGCACCGTCATCTGGCGTATGTCGCGGATCGTGAGACAGGCGCATCCGAGCGCAAGCAAAAGGGGTTCTGCAAGGCGTTGCGCGCGGTGGGGGAGAAAAATCCACGGCGGCATATCTTTCACACCGCGTACGGCATGGATGGCGGCAGCGCTGCTGCAGCACGCATCTGTGACGCGCTCTATGATGAGGCGAACGGCATCCCCTATGACGGGGTCGTATGCGGCGAGGATCTGACGGCGGTCGGCGTGCTCTATGCACTGCTTGCACGCGGCCTGCACGTGCCGGAGGAGATCGCGGTGTCGGGCTGCAACAACTCGGAGTACGCCTACGTCTGCAATCCACGGCTCACGACGATCAACAACAAGGGCGAGGAGCTGAGCCGCCTCACGGTCGAGGTGCTGATCGAGCTGCTGACGGAGGGAAAGGTGCGTAAGGAGCGAAAGATCAAACCCGAGCTCATTGTGCAGGATACGGCGTGAGCGGGGAAGGGGGCGCCTCTTCCGCCATGCGGGCTACGCATCTAAAACCTGTCTTACGCAGCGTGACGGAAGGTGCGTTCTCGCGCAAGAGAATCGATGGACTGTGATACGAAGCGAAGGGTTTCGTATCGCAGTCCATTTTTTAGGGACTACGTCAAGTGTTACGGACTGCGTGCTCCACGCAAACGCCTCGTTCGCAAGCGTTCGTGCGCTTGTACGTGGGGGATTACGAACTCATTTTGCAGCTCATCTTGGCACATCTTTTTTGCCCTCTCTTCGTCGATAAATCCTCAGCATAGCCACCGCTATGCTTCCGGTTTATCTCCTTGACAGGACAAAAATCTGCACCAATCTGAACCGCCTCATTGAGTTTGCAATCCCCCTAAATACCGTCGAACTTCTTAAACGCGCTGCGCTTGAACGAAAGAAGCCCGACGGGGCGTACCGCGCACTTTACCCGCTTGCTCCACTAGGGTTTGCTTTGGAGCACCGCAGTCTGCATTCTTCCGTAACATTTATCATAGAACCGTTTTTTATGTTCCAACATCGCAAAAAGAATTGACATTTTGCGAAGAGTTGCTATAATGACGATGTGAAAGCGCTTACATATCATAAACAGAAAGGAGATATGAAGATAGTCCATCATAAATAGAGTAAATGTTGTAGGCTTTTTTGAGGAGGATTGACATGGAGTATGTAGTCGGTATCTTGCTGTTGGTGTCCTTCTTCGGGCTGGTTGTGTACGCCGTACGCGGCGGCAATCTGATGCTCGGCATTTTCACGATGGCAATCATTTGGACGGTTCTGCCGATGGTCGGCAACATGGTGGTGACGGATCCCTCCTTCATCGAGATGGGCGGGAAGATCGTTCAGACCTCGTGGGGGGACGCGCTGAAAAAGGTGTTCCAGTCGGGGCCTGAGGGCTGGGGCTCGGTGCTGGTCAACGTCTGCTTCGGCGCGTGGTTCGGCCGCGTGTTGATGCGCACGGGCATCGCCTCGAGTCTCATTCGCACGACGACGGAGCTCGGCGGCGACAAGCCGTGGCTGACGTGCATCCTGATCTGCATTGTGACGACGGCGATCTTCTCGTCGGTGTTCGGCGCGGGTGCGGTCATCGCGATCGGTGTTATCGTGCTGCCGATTTTCCTCTCCCTCGGCATCAATAAGATTGTCGCGACGGTTGCCTTTATGATGAGTGTCGGCGCGGGTATGTTCCTGAATCCCGTGCTCTACGGGCAGTTCGCGGCGTTCTTCCTCGATGGCAGCGGCAAGACGATGTATCCCTATGAGATGCAGGTGAGCTGGGGCATCTACGGCATGCTGATCCAGATGGCGGTCATCATCGTGCTCGTGATTCTCTCAACGCGTCAGAAAAAGGTGCACAGCTGGGCGGCGACGCTGCCGCAGAGCCAGCGCGCAAAGGATCGCGTCTCCGGCTATGCGCTGCTCACGCCGATTCTCCCCGTCGTGCTCCTGATCGTGTTCAAGGTTCCGATCATCCTCGGCTTTGTCTGCGGCAGCTTCTATGCGATGCTGACGTGCGGCAAGCTGAAGTCGTGGGCGCAGACGGCGCGCACGATCAACAAGGACTTTTTCGACGGTGTCTGCGACACGGCGCCGCTCGTCGGATTCCTGCTCTTCCTGCCGATGTTCAACAAGGCGGCGGAGCTCTGCGTGCCGTACTTCCGCGCGCTGCTCGGCGGCGTCATCCCGAACGATACGCTCGTCCTCTCGCTCGCCTTTGCCGTGCTCGCACCGATGGGGCTCTTCCGCGGGCCGTTCACGCTGTTCGGCTGCGGCGCGGCGACGCTCGGCATTCTGAACTCGCTGAATCTGCCGGTCAGCTATCTGGCGCCGCTCATCATCATCCCGAGCATTGTCATGAATGTTTCCTGCTGCATCACGCAGTCATGGATCGTGTGGGGCGTCAGCTATACAAAAGTTTCGACGTGCGAGTATCTCATGATCAGCGCGACGGCGGGCTGGATCATCACCGCGATTCTTGAGATCATGATCTACGTCATGTTCGGGCATGCTGCCTGAGTGGAATAGGAGGGGCATTATGTCGATAGAAATCAAACGTCAGGTACGCATGGGCATCGACGTGGGCGGCACGCATACGAAGGCGGTCGCGATCGACAACGCGACGCAGAAGATCATCGGCAAGGCGTCGGTCAAGACGACGCACGATGACGAGTACGGCGTCGCGGCGGGCGTTGTGCAGGCGTTTCAAAAATGTATGGAGCAGCACGGGATCGCGCCGGAGGAGGTCATCTTCGTCGCGCACTCGACGACGCAGGCGACGAATGCGCTCGTGGAGGGCGACGTGGCAAAGGTCGGGATCATCGGCACCTCGGAGGGCGGCATTCAGGGGTTCCTCGCGAAGATCCAGATGAAGCTCGGCAACATTGACCTCGGCAACGGGCGCAAGATCGAGATTGTCAACCGTTACATCCCCGAGGGGAAATTTTCGCATGACAGCGTGGAGCAGGCAGCGAAGGAACTGCAGGCGGAGGGCGCGGAGGTCTTCGTCGCAACGCAGGCATTCGGCGTGGACGATATGGCGGAGGAGCAGAACATCGCCTCGGTGACGAAGGACGAGATGGGCGTCGAGACGACGATGGCATCGGAGATCACGAAGCTCTACGGTCTGACACGCCGCACGCGTACGGCGGCGATCAACGCCTCGATCCTGCCGAAGATGCTGAACACGGCGAACCAGACGGAGTACTCGGTACGCACGGCGGGCGTCACGGTGCCGCTGATGATCATGCGCGGCGACGGCGGTGTCATGGAGATCACGGAGATGAAGAAGCGCCCCGTGCTCACGATGCTCTCGGGACCTGCCGCCTCGGTCATGGGCTCGCTCGTCTACCTGCGCGCGTCGAACGGCGTGTACTTCGAGGTCGGCGGCACGACGGTCAACATCGGCGTCATCAAGGACGGCCGTCCCGCGATCGACTACTCTATCGTGGGCGGGCACCGCACGTACATCACATCGCTCGATGTGCGTGTCATGGGCGTTGCAGGCGGCAGCATGATCCGCGTGAGCGAGAAGGGCGTCAAGGATGTCGGCCCGCGCAGCGCACATATCGCGGGGCTCGAGTACGCCGTCTTTACGCCCGAGGAGGAGATCGTCGATCCGAAGCTTGAGCTGTTCTCCCCGCGTCCCGGTGATCCGAGCGACTATGTGTGCATCCGCCTCGCCAGCGGCAAGCGCATCACGATCACGAATACCTGCGCGGCGAACGTGCTCGGGCTGATTGATCCGCAGTACTTCTCGTACGGCAATGCGGCGGCGGCGCGCAAGGCGATGCAGCCCGTTGCGGACTACATGGGCACGACGGTCGAGGATGTGGCGCGTCAGATCCTCACGCGCGCGTATGAGAAGATCAGCCCCGTGATCTTTGAGCTCGCGGACAAATACAAGCTCGAACGCGACATGATCCACCTCGTCGGTGTTGGCGGCGGTGCGGCGGCGCTGATCGGCTTCTGCGCGGAGAAGATGGGCGTGCACTACAGCATCCCGGAGAACGCGGAGGTCATCTCCTCGATCGGCGTTGCGCTTGCGATGGTGCGTGATGTGGTCGAGCGCACAGTGCCGAACCCGACGGCAGATGACATCCGCGCGATCAAGCAGGAGGCGATCGACAAGGCGGTCGAGAGCGGTGCCGCGCCCGATACGGTCGAGGTGCACATCGAGATCGACGCGCAGACATCGAAGCTGACTGCGATCGCGAGCGGCTCGACGGAGGTCAAGGCACAGGATCTGATGGCGGAGTGCTCCGAGGAGGAGGCACACGCGATTGCCGCCGAGGACATGAAGACGACCGTTGACGCGATTGAGGTCACGGCGCACAGCCCGAACTTCCGCATCTTCCAACCGAAGGACACGGGCGGCGCACGCGCCGTGCGCATCGTGGACAAGAAGGGCTTTATCAAGGTGCAGCGCGCGGATGCAAAGGCTGCCGCCACGCGCGTGACGGGCTATCGCGGCGTCGTCACGCAGATGTGGGAGGAGCTCGCCGTGTATAAGGCGGACGCCATTCTGCGCCCGGACTACTACATCTGTGCGGGCGCGCGCGTGATGGACTTCTCGGGCAGCACGGAGCTCGACCGCGTCCTGATGCTCATGGACGTGGAGATGCAGGCGATGGATGCGTCGATGGAGATTCTGGTGGTCGGCGCACGCACGATGATGTAAGACGGAGCGTACAGATGGGAGGAGATGGGCGTGGACTGGGCAAAACTCTTTCGGCGGTCAAAGCCTGCGTCGTATGAGCCGTATGCGGAGCAGCAGGTCTATCCCATCGGGGCGATGATGCGGCACATGGCGCGGATCGCGCCCATGGACTACGGGTGGTACGCATTCTCGCGGGAGCTGCTGCGGGATAAGTTCACGGACGATGAGAAGCGCGTCCTGATGGAGCGGGCGTACCGCTGCGGTGCGGAGGAGGCAGACCTTCTCCGTGCGGCGTGCGAGGCAGAGGATACCGCGCTGACGCCCGTACGCGCAGCGCAGCATCTCGGTGTGGAAATCCGCTCTGAGGACGCATCGCCCGGCGGCGGACAGATACTCTTTGCGACCCTTACGGAGCCGGATCTCATCACCGTCTATCGGGATGCGGTGCGGCGCGGCGAGGCTCTTCTTGCGGACGCGGATGTGGCAGCGTCGCTCCCGCGCCTTGACATCACGCGCATCCTCCTGTGGCACGAGCTGTTTCACGCGGTGGAGATGCAGAAGAAGGCGACGATCTTTACACAGACCGAGAAGATCGCGCTTTGGCGCGGTCCGATCCCGAACCGCTCCACGATCCGCTGTCTGGGCGAGATCGCGGCGATGCAGTTCGCTGCGGCGATGGAGGGGCTGACGTATTCGCCCTACTGTCTGGACGTGCTGCTCGTGTACGGTTACGACATGCGCGCGGCGAGCGCGCTGTTTGATGAGATCAGAGAGGTTCTCTCCCATGCGGAGGGGATGACGGAGGAGGATGCCATATGTTGACGGAGAATATCAAGATCGAGGGCAAGTGGGACTATCGCGCCGCGAGATTTCGCCGCGCAATTGCATTTCTGAAGGAAACGGATTTTTTGAAGGAACAGCCGGGCAGCGTGCTGCAGATCGGGGACGGCATGCGCGCGGAGGTGCAGGAGTATGAGACCATGCCCGCAGATACCTGCCGCTTTGAGTCGCATCGGAAATACTTTGACATTCAGTACGTGGCGAGCGGCGAGGAGTGCATGGGCTATATCCGGCAGTCCGAGCTGACCCCGGCGGAGCCGTACGATGCGGAGCGTGACCTCGCGTTCTATGAGGAGCCGCAGACCGCAGGACGCGTGCATCTGCGCGCGGGGGACTTTGCCATCGTATCGCCTGACGACGGGCACAAACCGCGCTGCATCGGCGATGCGCCGTGCCTTGTGCGCAAGATCGTGGTGAAGGTGCCCGTCGAGGACTGAGAGGAGGCAGCAATGTCAGACGTTATCTTATTCGGAGAACCGATGGTCATGTTCGTGGCGGAGACCGAGGGACCGCTCGATGAGGTGGAGAACTTTACGAAGCTGCTCGCGGGTGCGGATGTCAACGTCGCCATCGGGCTCAAGCGTCTCGGGCACAGTGTGACCTATGCCACGCGCCTCGGGCGGGACCCGTTCGGAACCTATATCGAGAAGAAGCTGCGAAAGGAGCAGATTCACACACAGATCACATACGATGCGGAGCACTTTACGGGCTATCAGCTAAAAAACAAGGTGTCAGAGGGCGATCCCGAGGTCTTTTATTTCCGACGGAACAGCGCTGCCTCGCATCTGAGCGAGACGGACGTGGAGGCGATTCCGCTGGACGGTGTGCGCGTGCTGCACATGACGGGCATCCCCGCTGCGCTCTCGGGGAGCTGCCGCAATGCCTCCTACCGACTGATCGAGCGCGCACGGGAGCGGGGCATCTGCGTGACCTTTGACCCGAACCTGCGCCCGACGCTCTGGGAGAGCAGGCATGCGATGATCCGCACGGTGAATCACCTCGCATCGATGGCGGACATCGTCCTGCCGGGCACGGCGGAGGGCGAGATCCTGATGGGGAGCAGTGACCCCGCTGAGATCGCCGCGTTCTATCGCGGGCGCGGCGCGCGCATGGTCTTTGTCAAGGAGGGACCGAAGGGCGCCTATGCCGATACGCCCGAGGGATGCATGCACGTCGCGGGGATTCCGGCGGAGCAGGTCGTCGATACCGTCGGCGCGGGCGACGGTTTTGCCGTCGGCATCATCAGCGGGTGGCTTGAGCATCTGCCCGTCGCACAGATGGTCGAGCGCGCGAATGCAATCGGCTCGATTCAGGTCACGGTCAAGAGCGACAACGAGGGGCTGCCGACGCGTGAGGAGCTCGCGGCATACATCGCAAAGCGAGGAGGGGGCGCACGATGAAGCTGCAAGTAGCCATTGACCGCGTCGATGTCCCCGCCGCGATGGAGATGATTCGTCAGGTGGAGGCGTACGCGGACATCGTGGAGATCGGCACCTCCCTCATCAAGGACTTTGGACTTGAGAATAGCGTTGGGGCGCTTACGCGCACCTTTCCCGCACAGGACTTCCTCGCGGATATCAAGACCTGCGATGAGGGCGCGTACGAATTCCGAAAAACGTACGAAGCGGGCGCGGCAGTCGCGACCGTGATGGGCTTCTCCTCGTCTGCGACGATCCGCGCGTGCGCAGAGGTCGCCGACGCGTTCGGCAGGGACTACCTGATCGACCTCCTCGCATGCGATGCGGCACGCGTGCGGCAGATCGCCGCAGAATTCCCGCGTGCGATCTTCTGTATCCACCTGCCCTCGGACTGCGCGGGCGAGGGGCTCGGCGCACTCATCGAGGAGATGGCGGGACAGCTGCGCGCCGCTGCCAAAGCGCCGCGCATCGCGGCAGCG
>ERZ773014.590-NODE-590-length-24588-cov-24.356051_pt1 | contig 24588 bp, 12 predicted proteins | sample MGYA00580841_ERZ773014 | MGnify/ENA primary metagenome ERZ773014 (study PRJEB29015, sample SAMEA2737989) | human oral metagenome | biome: human oral; feature: human-associated habitat; material: dental | place: China | collected 2067 ...
TTTCATTTCTTCCTGCAAATACATCTCCTGCTATTGTCCATCTAAGTGAACCATTATAATCTTTTGCCGGTGTCATTGTCTTGAATAATCCCGCTCTTACCATAGTTTGATTTTCTTTTGATTTTCCTATATCTTTGAATTTAAATCTATTATTTACTGCTCCTGCATACCATCCAGAAGAATTTCCCAATCTTACTGTTTCATCTTCATGAACATAAGCTACACCATAGGCGTTACTTGTATAATCAATTATTCCTGCTGTATCTGAATTATATTCATTTCTCATTCCAAATACTTTTATTTTATTGTTTTCTTTTGAAGGATTTCTCCAGTCATTCTTCAAATAACTGAACTCTTTATCTAACAATCCTCCAGTTTCATTGATTCTTTGTTGAAGATTTCCATATTGGTGTCCCATCATTTCGTCTGTTGCTTGATAGAACAATATTTCTTCGTTGTTTCCTATTCCATTTAATTTTTGGAATAATTGTCTTTCTCTTGTTCCTAAATCTTCAACTCCGTATCTTTGTTCCAATCCATCTAAGAAGTTATATGTGTCTGTACTGTTTACTGGTGTATCTTCTTGTCCTGCCCAAGCTGTATATGGTATTTTAGCCATGTAAATACTTGTCATCGTTCCATCATTTGGATTCAATGTTGGTGTTGCAATCCAGTTCAATCCTCCAGAATAAATATTCCAGTTTTTAACTCCACTTGTTTTGATTGCATTGTTATATGGATCTAATATTTTTGGATCTTTGATTAAAATTGTTCTGCTGTTTGTTAACTCTGTTGCTTCTGTACCAATAATCAAATCTGCTTCCTGTGTTAAATTTCCTAATCCATTTATTGAATTTGTATAATCTTTTCCTGATGTATTTACATACAATCCTATACTTGATGCTGATACTTCAATTGGATTTTTTGCAAATGTATTTATTACTACCGGTGTTTGTTTTACCCCATTTATTGTTACTGTTGCTGTTTGTGCTCCCGCAGGTGCGTCAATTACTGTTCCACCTACTCCTTTTCCTGTTGGAGGTGTTGTAAATGTATACTCAACATCTTCTCGTCTGCTGCTTCCATTTACTGTTATATTTCCATAGTTGACTACTTTTCCTCCTTTTAAGTATACACCAACTGAGTTTACCCCGTCAATTGTAATATTACCTGTATTATTAAGAGTTGATCCTTTTCCTAAGAATACACCAACTACATTTGCATAACTTCCTGATCCTGTTGAGATATTACCTGTATTTATTGCTTTCGCTCCATTATCAGCATAGATACCTGTAGTATTGTCTCCATTTAGTACGATATTCTTATTATTTGTTGCTGTACTTCCTGCTCCACTTGCATACATACCTATACTGAAATCACCATTTACATTGATTGTTCCATTATTTACTACATTTCCTGTATCGCTGTTCTGATATCCTGCAGCCATACCTATACTAAATTCACCTGCTCCTGCATTTGAAGCACCGATTGTTATTGTTCCTGTATTTGTTGCTGTACCGCCACCAATTGAGTAGATACCAACGTTTCCAATTCCATTTCCAAAGTCAATGTTACCTGAGTTTGTTACAGTTCCTGCTGAGTAGATACCGTAGTTTCCTCCTCCTGTTGTACTCAAGCTTGTAGAGTTATTTACTGTTCCTGTCGCATCATTTGAATAAACATAGATGTTGTTTGTTCCTAATCCTACATTTGCCACTGTTGAATTAATAGTATTTCCACTTCCTGCATTCGCTATTGCAACTGATGTATCTCCCAAGTTAAATGCTGTACCGCTGTTTGTTACTGTTTGACCGCTTCCTACTGTATACACACCTACTGCTTCAGATGCTCCTGTTTGAATTGTTCCTCCTGCAAGGTTTACATTTCCGCCTTGTGAGTATAATCCAACACCTTTATCTCCTACTTTAACTGTTCCTCCTGTTACATCAGCGGCATATCCGAACATACCAATACCGTTATTACCTACTGTTATATTTCCAGAATTTGATGTTGTGTAGTTTGTAGCTGTACTATCACCATATAGACCTACACTACTATCACCTAAAGTAATATTTCCTGTATTACCAAGAACTTGTCCTGCTGTAAGCGATGCGTCAGGTTTAAACAACACACCTACTGAAGATGTTCCAGAACTTGTTATAGTTCCAGCATTTGTTACACCTTGAGTTGTTGAACCTTCAGAGTATATACCAGTTGATTTATTACCCATTGTAATAGTTCCTGTATTTGTCAGGATACTGTCTCCTAATCCGTAAAGTCCTGTTGAAGTATCTCCCAATGTAATTGTTCCTGTTGCATTGTTATTAACAATTCCATATTTAGCATACATTCCTGTTGAATTTGCACCACTTAAGTTAATTGCCCCATCGTTATTCAATGTAACGGCTGCTCTGTTAGCTGTCAAGTTTTCCTGTGCAATTGCAGTTTGTCCTGTTTGAGTTCCTGTTATAGTATTACTGTTATTGTTGTCAATTGATGAATTTGAAACTTCTAATTGATTGTAAGCATCATTAGGATCATCTAGATTAATTGACTGATTTAACTTCAATTTACTCAAGTATAGCATAAATGTCTTATAGTCAGTTCCTACTATATTTGCACCCAATGCACCTGCTAGTCCAGTACCTGCTGTATCTGACAAGTTCATTGAAACGTCAGAAGCGATGAACAATCTTGAACCACTTGCCATATTAAGTGTCAAGCTTCCGATTGTACTACCAAATGTATTGTTTGCCCAATTTGTTATGTCTGAAGCTGTAAATGGAGTATATCCATTACCTTTATAATAGAATGCGGTACCTCTTGTACTAGGGTCAGTTCCTCCAGCTATATTTGCAGTTGTTGCTCCAGTGAAGTTTATATGTCCTTTGTTATCAGCAAAAAATGCTAATGATTTTTGTCCTGTATCAACTGTAGTACCGCTTAATTTAATTGTACCACCTTCCGCAAATGTATTAAATGCACCTCCTGTAGCTTTTGTGGTACCTCCTGTGATGTCAACAGTACTTCCACTACCACTATATGCACCGATTGAAGCACTTCCATCGACAGCTATAGTTCCTCCACCAGTATGAGTAATAGTACCTCCATTTGTCGCTGCAAGACCTACTGCACCATATGTTGCACTTGAAGCTGTTCCTGTTACATCTATCTGTCCACTATTTGTAATTGTTGTAGACTTATTCGCAACTATCGCTCTAACAGACGCTCCTGTTGCTGATATTTTTCCTGTACTTGTAACTGCTCCTGCATCATTAGCAAAAATACCTGTCGATTTATCAGCAGTTATTTTAATATCAGCTCCTGTTGTCATTGGTTTGACCGTATATATTCCTATATTATCACTACCACCTGTTATATTAATGGCATGATCTGTTCCTGAACCTAAATTAACTACTCCTTCTTTTATAAATACACCCGTGTTATTGTTTCCTTCTATATTTAGAACATACTCGTTCAATTTAAACACATCTGATGTACTATTTTCAAAGAATACTCCCGTATTTTTACTTCCTGATAAATCAACTTTTATTAAAGAAGGTTGCGTTGTTGAAGTCAAATGTGTAATTCTATTATCACCTAAAGCTCTATCAAATGGAACTCCACCTTCTAAATTCATCCAATGCTTAAATACAACTCCTGTGGAATTTGTTCCAGAAATTTTTAAAGGTTTATTAAGTAATATTTCAGCAGAATTATAATCATAATCACCCGGATTAAATTTAACACCTCCATTTACAATAATTCCATATTGTGTATTTCCAGTCATATTAATTGTACCATCATTTATATAAGCAAAACCAGAGTTTACATGATTTGCAGTTTGCATAATATATGCTAATATATCACCAGTTCCCCCTAAATTTATAGTACCTGCTCTATTGTGAAAATATTGTTGTACCGTATCACTAGGATAACCCAAATTTCTATGTGATTCATCAAGCGCAATCCATCCAATATTTTTTGATCCACTTGTTGTTATTGTACCATCATTTACAAAACCCGTATTTCCAGTTGGATATTGGTGATATTGAGAAGTATACAGTACTAAATAACTCCCATTTATATTTATATTTGTTCCACCATTAATAATCCATGTTGACTCTCCATTCTCATTATGACCATCAGTGTGAAATAACCATTTTTTATAGCCAGGGTCTCCATTTCCTTGATAATTAATTTTAACATTATTAATATTTATTGTTTGACCTCCAACTAACTTCATTGCAGCATATGTAGGCCAACCTCCACCCCATCCAGCTCCTTCTGTACTCTGATAAGTCCAATCAGGCAATACCCCATGTGCATTAGGAACATGCGCTCCACTTACTCCAGTCATATCTACACCACTTTGAGTTAATGTGAAATGATCTCCTGTTTGATTCATAGTTAAAGTTCCACCATTTAAATTTTGTTGATGCAGAATACCAACACTCGCTTGATCATGAATCCATTCTCCATCTCCATTACCCGTTACAGGAGCATGAACTATCGGCGGATTTACTTCAGGTGTATCTGGCGGAGTAATCTCAGGTGTTACAGGTTTAAAATTAATAGCCTGTGGTAAATTAGGCTGTGTAGCCACAGGCGCTATTACTGTTGGTGCTGTAAACGCTCTTGGATTAATTGCAGCATTTACTTCAAAAGCTACAATCGGCTCACGTGCCGGTCGTGTACTTGCTATACCATATCCTGATAATCCCTGTCTATTGTTTGATGATGCTGAACGTGGATTTCTGCTTTTTGATAGCAATTTATAATTTTTACTGTTAGGTGCAACATATCTTTCATAAGGATCTGCACTTCTTTCAAAAATACCTTCATATGGATATTTTTCTTTTTTATCTCCTCTTCCCTTGTAAGCACCATTCCAGTTGTTATTAACATAATTTATTCCATATTGCCAAGAGCTCCAAGGTGATTTAACTACGTGATCTCCCTGTTCCATTAATTGAATTAACTCAAGATTTGTCGTACGTAACAATCTATTATTTTCCTGTCTTGCCCGCTTAAAATCCTTTTGTAATTGTAGTATTGATGTATTTATAGCATGTTCCTGTGTCTTAATTTCATCTTCAGCAGAATAAAGATTAAATGAGATGCCACCAATTCCTATCATTCCTGTCAACAGGAATACAATAAGTGCTGAATCGGTATATTTAAAATCTTTAACTCTTTTTGCAAAAGCTTTAAGTTCTTTTTTTAAGACTTTTAAATTATTTGTCATAACTTTTTACCTCTTTTCATTTTATTCAAAATTAAGGAAACTAGAAAGCTATTATAGAATAATTTAAAATAAATGAGTGAGTGAGTGATATTAAAACTTTAAGTTTCCTAAATTTTTTCAGCAATGTTATTTTATCAGAAAAATCAGGAAAAAACAAGTATTTTTTTAAGATTTTTCAAAAAATTTGTATATTTTTTATTTATTAGTAAAGACAAAACAAATATAAAAAATAAAAATTAATAGGTGTAAATAACAGAATTTTGTATTCATTTTAACAATATCTAGCAAGAAGTCTCCCTCTTCTACAAGAGGGAGATGAATTGCAGAACATAACTTGAAATAATAATTATTATATGGTATAATACTCGTACATCAGGGCAGGGACTGCCCGAAGAGCTTGGTAAATATATTTGGCTAACAGAAGCAGATACTTCCCAAGAAGCTCCCACTTCTAAAAGCGGGAGTAGTTCACCATAAAAAAAGGCACATTTTTCAGTGCCTTTTTTTAAAATAATTCTGAATGTGAACCTAATCGAGATAATGACAAAACTAAAATATCATCATAATATTTATATATCAATAACCAGTCAGGTTCAATATGACATTCTCTAAATCCTTTATAACTGCTAATTAATGCATAATCTTTATATTTTGCATCTAACGATTTTTTTTCAGCCAAAATACCAATAATTTGAAATAATTTATCAATATTTTTTCCTTGTTCTTGTTTTTCAGCCCTTTTCAATTCTTTTCTAAATTGTCCTGTAAATTTAACCTTATATGCCAAGTGCTTCTCTCAACTCCTCTATATTATCGTATCCTTTTACATTCTCATCTCTTGCTATTCTGTCAGCTTCTCTCATTGCTTCCAAAGTTGTTTCATTCGGTTCTTTTTCCAACTTCAACTCAAAAGGAATTCCATTTTCTCTAATCGCAGTTTTTAAAAATATATTTACAGCAGTTGTCATTGTCAAGCCAAGTTTGTTAAATAATTCGTTTGCTCTTTCCTTTGTTTCCGCATCAATTCTGATACTTATATTTGCATTTGTCATAATATTTCACCTCTTTTTTACTTATTGTATCATTTTAATAATACATTGTAAATAAATTATATTAGAATTTTGATAAAAAAAGACACATTTTTCAGTGCCTTTTTAAATAATATTTTAATCCACAAACAGCAGATTACTTATCTCGTCTATTTTCGGTATTTCAAATTCTTTTCCTAAAATTGAAAATACTGCCGCTACAGCTTGCAATATTAATATAATTGCAACAATTATAAAAAATAGTGCAGAGCCAATTTTCATTATTATATTTAATGGCAGTGCCACAATTATTATGACATTTAGTGAAAGTGTCTGTTTTGAATATTTTCTGACAAATTCGTTTTCTGGTTCTAAAATTAATACGATTAAAGAAAAAATTAGTCCAACTCCCACGAAAGTGCTTAAATTTGTTAAAAATGCCACAGCATTAGCCCTTAATCCAGCTATTGATCTCTGATTTTTAATATCTAAATCCATTTTTTACCTCCTAATTTTGTATGATTTTAACATATATTTAAAAAAAAATCAATTTAAACTTATTTCTTTGCCAAAGGATGCGTATTCATATAAATATCCCGCAGTAGATTTTTATTCACATGAGTATACATCTGTGTTGTCGAAAGGGAACTATGTCCTAAGAGTTCTTGTAAATATTCCATATCTATTCCTTTATTTAAAAGCTCTACTGCAAATGAATGACGAAATACATGTGGGGTTATTTCCTTTTCTATCCCCGCATTTTTTGCATGACCTGAAATTAATCTTCTGAGCGACCGTGTAGTCAGTTTTCTGCCTTTACTATTTACAATTATCGCATCCGGCGTGTAATTTTTATACTGTTTCTGTTTTTCTGCAATATATTTTATCAGCCATTTTTTTGCAGTTTCACTAAAAAAAGTAAACCTTTCCTTGCCGCCTTTTCCAATGACACGGATTTCACGTTCCTCAATATCAACCATATATTCACTTAAATTTATGAGTTCTACCGAACGAAGACCGCTGGAATAAAGAAGTTCTATGATAAGCCTGTCCCTTAATCCAAGAATTTTACTTGTGTCAATCACATTCCTCAACTTTTGCAGCTCATCTCGATTTATAACATCTGGCAGTTCTTTTTCAAATTTTGGCATATTTATGTAAATAACTTTATTTGTCTTTACTACTTTAATTTCCTGCAAATATTTAAAAAATGTTCTGAGAGCCGATATTTTACGATTTATGCTTCTTTTAGAAACTGGCTTAATCTCTTTTTTTCTACCCAAAACATCTTTTTTGTCAGATTTATTTTTTTTTCTTTCTGGAGAATTTAAAAACATGATAAATGACCTAAAAGTCATCATTTCAATTTGCTCAAAATCATAAATTTTTTCATATTCAAAAAGATATTCCGCAAACTGAAGCAAATCTCTTTTATAGCTTCTAATCGTGTTATAACTTTTACCCATCAGCACTTCCTCATAATACAAAAATTTATCGACATAGGAAAGAAGAGCTTCGCTTTTCTGCTGCTTTAAAATGTTATCTTTTTTCTCATTTTCCATTTTTTAATTCTCCTTTTTGAAAATTTCTCAAAATTTTTAATGATAAATTAAATATTATTTTTTTGTAATTGACTTTTTCGCAGTTTTCGCTTTTGTTTTTCTAGTTGCAGTCTTCTTTTTAGCTGTCGCTTTTTTTGCTGTTTTAGCTGCTGATTTTGTCTTATCTTTTGTTTCAGTTTTTTTGTCAGAAGCAACCGTTATTTTTCCAGTTTTTATATTTTTAATTGTCTTACAATCTGGATAACCTGTACAAGCTAGAAATTTCCCAAATCGTCCATTTTTTATTTCAAACGGTTTTCCACAATTCGGACAAACCCCAGCTTCTTTTACAATCTTCTCATTTTCTTCTAAAATTCTAGTCATTTCTTCGTTAATTTGTAAAATATCATCAACTTCAACTATTGCTCCCTTTTTAAACTTTTGTTTCAATTCTGGTGGCAACGACATTCTTTTTTCATCTTTTTCATAATTTTCACTTTCCAAATACTCCCCAAATCGCCCACTTTTCAATAAATAACGGCTCCCATCTTCCGTAAAAAAATCTGTCAAAATTCCTTTTTTTGTACTCTGAATTTTTTCGACTTCCTCTTTTACAAAAATTTGCCCATTTTCTAGCTGCTCTTGTGGAATAACGACTTTTTTTAATGAAACTGTTTCTTTTTCATTACTCTCGCTTACCAGATATTTTCCATAAAGCCCTGTTTTTAAAACCATAGGAGCTCCCTTGCTATCCAGCACATCCGAAACAATTCGTTTACTTTTTATCTTTTCAATTTCAATTTCAAATTTTTTAATATCTTTTTCCAGCGAATCATAAAAATCTGACAGAAGCTGCACCCATTCAACTAGACCTTCTTCAACTTTGTCGAGGTCTTTCTCCATATTTGCTGTGAATTTTACATTTATTATATTTCTAAAGTTTTTAACTAATTCATCTTTTACTTCATAACCCAAATAAGTTGGGAAAAATCGCTTGTCAACAACTTCAACGTATTCCCTTGCCTTTAGTGTTTCAACTATCGTAGCATAAGTCGACGGTCTTCCAATTCCTTCAGATTCAAGTTTTTTCACAAGAGTCGCTTCCGAAAATCTTGTCGGTGCTTTCGTTATTCCTTCCTCAATATTTAATTTTTCAATCGGATAAATATCATTTTCTTTTAATTCTGGAAAATCCCCTGTTTTTATTTCATCCTCGTCTCTAAAAATTTTGTAATAGCCGTCAAAAACTACTTTATTAATCGTCCCACGGAATTTGTAGTCGCCATTTACTGCATTAATTTGCATCTGCTCATATTTCATCGCCGCAAACTGTGAAACCAAAAATCTGTCCCAAATTAATTTGTATAATTTATACTGCTCATTTGTCAAATTGTCTTTTATCGAATCTGGTGTAAGCTCGATGTAGGACGGTCTAATTCCTTCGTGTGCATCTTGAACATTTGATTTTGAATTTCGTGTCACATATTTTCCAACATATTTTTCGCCGTAATTTTGAGTTATGTAATCTTTTGCCATATTTATCGCATCGTTTGAAATCCTTGTCGAATCTGTTCTCATGTATGTGATAAGCCCTTTATTTTCGCCATCTATTGACAATCCTTCATAGAGCTGCTGCGCAATTCTCATAGTTTTAGTTGCGCCGTAACCCAAATATGATGAAGCCAGTTGTTGCAATGTGCTTGTTTTAAAGACAAGTGGCGGTCTTTGAGACTTTTTCTTAACTTCGATTTTGTCAAGCGTAAGTTTGCCATTTTTCAAATCTTTTTTCAATTTTTTTATTATTTTTTCATCAAAAATTTTGTCAACTTTTTCATCGGCAATCTTTATTAAATTAAGATTTATATTTTTTTGAATAGACGCACTGACTTCCCAGTATTTTTGCGGCACAAATGCTTTTATTTCATCTTCCAGGTCACAAATTAATTTTAGCGCAACCGACTGAACTCTTCCAGCACTCGCATTTCTGCTTATGATTTTCCACAAAAGCGGACTTATTTTGTATCCGACTATTCTATCTAGCAGTCTTCTTGCCTGTTGCGAATGGACAAGATTTTTATTTATTACTCTTGGATTTTTTATCGCATTGGTTACGGCATTTTTTGTAATTTCGTTAAATTCTATTCTTTTAATTTTGTCTGGCTGATTTATGTAATTTGCGATATGCCAAGCTATTGCTTCTCCCTCCCTGTCCTGATCGGATGCAAGATACACAACACTTGCCTTTTTTGATTTTTCCTTTAAATTTTTTAAAATTTCACCTTTACCTTTTATAACCTTGTATTGCGGTTCAAAATTGTTTTCTATGTCAATTCCCAATTTTGTTTTCGGCAAATCAATCACATGTCCATAAGATGCTGTAACTTCATAGCCTCTTCCTAGTATTTTTTCAATAGTTTTCGCCTTTGATGGCGACTCCACAATTACTAACTTTTTTGCCAACTTTCTTTCTCCTGTTTTAAATAATTCTTATATATTTTGAGCCATTCGTTTCGGTAATCAAACCTTTTATTTCTAAACTCATTATTATTGAAAATAATTTTACTTTATCCACTTTTTCATTCGTTTTATTAATTATTTCTTCAAAGCTTGTCTCTTCCGTTATCGCTTCAAACACGATTTTCTCTTCTGAACTTAATTTTTTTAGTTTGCTTTTCTCTTTTTTTATGTCCCACAAAAACTCTTTTGCTATATCCTCAGCACTAGCCACAAGTTTAGCTTTGTTATCTCTTATTAAATTATTACACCCCTCAAACGACGGATAATTGATGCACCCTGGTATTGCAAAAATTTCCCTGTCCATCGAAAATCCAAGTTCTGCTGTTATGAGTGAACCTCCAGATTTAAAACTTTCAGCAATTAAAATTCCGTCTGACATTCCAGCTATGATTCTGTTTCTTCTAGGAAAAGTCCACCTTGTTGGCTGAGTTCCCAGCGGATATTCACTCACAATAGTCCCAATTTCACTAATTTTTTGCCACAAATCTCGATTCTCATAAGGATAGACAACATCTATTCCGCTTCCCACGACAGCTATGACTTCCATTTCACATTCAATAGCCTTTTTTTGTGCAATCGAGTCAATTCCTTCTGCAAGTCCGCTTATTATCGTGACATCGTAACTCGACAGTTCCTTTACTATCTTTTCACATGCACTTTTCCCAAAACTTGTAAATTTTCTCGTTCCAACAACAGCAATATTTCGTTTATTATCCACAAAGATTTTGTCCTTATCTATTTTTATTCTGTCATATTCTTTTATTTTTTTTCCTTTTAAATATAAAAATACGGGAAAATCTTTTATCTCTTTCAGTCTCTTGGGATATTCCACATCGTTTACGCTCACTATCCTCACTTTATTACGCCTATAGAGCGCGAGTCTTTCTTCCAAATTAATTTTTTGTGCCTCTTCCAGCTTTCTTTTCAAATCATCGCTAAATAATTTGAAATTTTCTTCTGAAAATAATTCTTCATAATTCTGAAAAACTGCCATTATTTTTTTTATATGAGAATTTTTCATTCCAATTTCCTTAAGTCTAATCCATTCCATAAAAATCCCCCCTTTTTTGAATGTTTTAGTTTAACTGTTTGTCGCTAGAACCTCATTTAAATATTTTATTTCTTTTTGAACTTGTTCTGTTGAGTTAAGATCTTCATATTCATTTAAATATTTCAGAGCTTTTGCAAAATCTCCTTTACTTTTATAAGCGATGGCAATTCCCAAGAGTGCTTCAGGCTGTGCCTCACCTTGAGAAAGTATTCTGTTATAATACTCAACAGACTGGTCAAAATTTCCCATAAGCCGTGATCCGATTGCGACGACATACAACAGAGAAATATCAGGTTCTCCTTCTTTTAACGCCAAATTTACAGCTTTTTCATAAAGTCCGTCTTTAAAATACAATTGTGCCATTCTAAATGTTGCAGATTTTCCTTTTTTTAGCGTGGCATTTTCGTAATTTCCATACGAGCTGTATTTTTCTTCAGATGAGACATCTTCGCTTTGTGTAACAGGCATCGTCCCAGTATCAACATTTTGCTTGCCCGTTTCCTTCTTCACGTCAACCCGTTTTTTCGGTTTTGCTTTAGGAGCCGCTGCTGGCTGCTCTTCTTGCGGTGGCGCTGAAGGTTCTTCCAAAGTGCTCTCTTCAATTGCTGTCGATGTTTGAGAATTTTCAACTTCCGCTATGACAATTGTTGTGCTAAGCAGCAAAATTCCAACTAATCCGTATATTATTTTTTTCATTTTTTCACCTTTTTCTCTGGTAAATTTTAGAACTCGAGATTTTTATTAGTTCTAGGAAACGGTATCACATCCCTAATATTTGTCATTCCTGTTATATACATAAGCATTCTGTCAAATCCTAGCCCAAATCCTGAATGCGGTACACTTCCATATTTTCTAAGATCCAAATACCACCAGTAGTCTTTTTCTTTTAGTCCCATTTCATTTATTTTGTCTAAAAGAATATTGTAGTCATCTTCCCTTTGACTTCCTCCAACAATTTCCCCAATTCCAGGAGCAAGTAAATCAACCGCTCTGACTGTTTTTCCATCTTTGTTAAGCTTCATGTAAAACGCTTTTATATCCTTTGGGTAATCAGTTACAAATACAGGCTTTTTAAAGTGTTTTTCCGCTAAATATCTTTCGTGCTCAGTCTGCAAGTCAATTCCCCATTCCACTTCATACTCAAATTTTTCTTTTGAATTTTTCAAAATTTCAATCGCTTCCGTATAAGTAATTCTATCGAATTTATTGTTTACTAGAGTATCAAGCCGCTCAAATAGACCTTTATCCACCCATTTGTTGAAAAATTCCATCTCTTCAGCTGCATTTTCTCTCACGTAATTTACAATATATTTAATCATTTCTTCAATGATGTCCATATTTACTTCCAAATCTGCAAATGCGATTTCAGGTTCCATCATCCAAAATTCCGCAGCGTGTTTAGGAGTATTTGAACGCTCCGCCCTAAATGTTGGTCCAAAAGTGTAAGTATTTTTAAACGCTGTCGCAAATGTTTCCACATTTAACTGCCCGCTTACAGTCAGATTGGCTTCTTTTCCGAAAAAATCCTGTCTGTAGTCAACTTCCCCACTATCAGTTTTAGGAATATTGTTGATATCCATCGTCGTAAGTCTAAACATTTCTCCTGCACCTTCCGCATCACTTCCAGTAATAATTGGAGTTTGAACGTAGACAAAGTTCTTTTCCTGAAAAAATTTGTGAATTGCATAAGACAAAATTGAACGCACTCTAAAAGTTGCAAAAAAAGCATTTGTTCTTGGTCTCAAGTGTGCTATTGTTCTCAAAAACTCAAAGCTGTGTCTTTTATTTTGAAGCGGATAATCTGAATTAGCTTTCTGATAAACCGAAATTTGGGTTGCCTTAATTTCATAATCCTGCCCTGCTCCTTGGGATTTTACAACAACTCCAGTAACTTTGACAGACGACGAAATCGTAAGTTTTGAAATTTCTGCAAAATTTTCCAGCTCTTCTCCAAACACGATTTGAATTCCATTAAAAAAAGTCCCATCATTCAATTCAATAAATCCAAAATTTTTCTGACTTCTAATTTTCTTAACCCATCCATTCAATGTAACTTCCTGCTCCAAATATTTTGAAGTATTTTTTTGTAATTCTCTCAATTCTAATAACATTTTCTCTCCTTTTAACTTTTATTTATATATTATATCACAATTTAATCTTTTTTAAATAAACTCATTTTAAAATCGTGATTTTTTAATTTCATAGTAAAATTATACTTTACTTTGTTCGTAAAATCAAGGTTTTTTTATTAATAAATAATAAAAATAGTGAAACATAAAAGTCTCACTATTTTTTTATTCATGCTAAATTGTAAAAAAGTTTTCTTCAACTAGTAAATCAATCTGAATCCAAGTCCACCTCTTACATTTTCTCCCTTAGTGTCATATCCAGCATTTACTGTTACTCCGAATCTTGTGTTGTCAATTCCGATATTAAGGTCAAACTTACCGCTTCCTTTTCTGTCTTCTTTTTCATTCTTCAAGTTATACCAGTCTGCTGTTGTATATCTTACCTTGGCTTTATTTAATTCGTTTACTTTTCCTAGCTCATCTGTGTAGGCTGCTGTAAGTCCTACTGACAAGTTTGTTTTTAGTGCCATTGGCTGTACATACTTAAATTCCACTCCAACTTCCGGTTTTACTGAAATATAGTCGTTTCCGTCAACTGTCAATCTGATTTCTCCGTCATCCTCTTTTATATCCGTAAATCTTCCATATTCCACTTTCAATGCTCCGTATGGTCTTAAATGTGTTCTTTCTGATGTTCTTATGTCGTATCCCAAGTCAGTCTTCAATGCGGCTCCGTATGAATAGTAATCAGATTTCGCATTGAATGTGTCGTCAACTATCCAGAATCTACGTTTCATCTCATTTCTTCCTGCAAACACATCTCCTGCTATTGTCCATTGAAGTGCGCCGTTGTGATCCTTAGCAGGTGACATTGTCTTGAACACTCCTGCTTTTACCATTGTCTGGTTCTCTCTTGAGCCACCTAAATCTTTAAATTTATAGTGGTTGTTTACCGCACCTGCATACCATCCTTGGCTGTGACCCATTCTCACGTCTTCCTTTTCATGGACATAAGCTACTCCGTAGGCATTGCTTTCGTTATCTATCACTCCTGCTGTATCTGTGTTGTATTCGTTTCTCATTCCAAATACTTTTATCTTGTTGCTGTCTTTCGATGGATTTCTCCATTGATCCTGAAGATAACTGAACTCCTTGTCAAGAAGGCTTCCTGTTTCATTTATTCTCTGCTGTGTATTTGAATATTGGTAACCCTTCATTTCATTTACTGCTTGTGCAAATATGTGAGTTTCACCTTTTCCTATATCATTCAATTTATTAAACAGAAGTTTTTCTCTGGCTCCCCTGTCGCCGTATGTGTCAGCTCCGTATCTTTGTTCCAGTCCATCCAGGAAGTTCTTCGTATCTGGATCTTTTGCACTTGCAAAGTCTGTATATGGAACTTTTACCAAGTAGACTCTGTCTATTCCGGTTCCTGCCAAGTTTCTTACTGGCTGTGCAAGCCAAGTCAAGCTTGATGAATTTACATTAAGTGTTCCTGTTATTCCTGTCAACGCATCGTTATATGGTTTTAATATGTTGTCCCCTATTTCAATCGCTTTGGCATTTGAATATTGAGTAGCTTCTACTCCCACTATCAAGTTTATATCTGTCAATCCTGACAAATAATGCAATCCTTGAATTGGGTGAGTGAAGTTAATTCCTGATGTATCTACATACATTGCTAGGCTTGTGATTTCTCCAGTCTGCCCTTTTTGTGAGAAGTCTTTCAAGTTAAATGTTCTAAATGGATCATTCAATAGCGTACTGTCTCCTGCTCTCACTTCCACCAATGTCGCATTCGGTGTTGCGGCATTTGTGTCTACATTTTCTATTGCTACTGGTTCAAGTGTTCCATCTGGCTTTCTTACCATTACTGACTGTGGATTTGCCTTTGGCGGAGTCTTGATTACTACGCTTCCTTCAGGTTTTTCATCTGTAGCTGAGGCCAAATATATTGGTCTGTCTGAGTTGTTATGTCCTGTCACTCCTCTTGCAGAATCTTCATCTTCCGCATAAGGCATGCTTACGCTTCCTGTTCCATCTGAGTAAACTCCCATTGTATCTGGTCCTGTTATTTCGATGTTACCATAGTTCTTAAGGATACCTCCGTTGGCTAATACCACACCTTTCATTTTAGATCCTGTCGCCACTGTCTTTATTGTTCCGTAGTTTATTCCTGTCGCTCCCTGGTCGATGTACATTCCTACTGTGTTAGCTCCGCTCAGGTTGATTATTCCGCTTGTTTCATTTATCGCTTTTGAACCTGCTCCTACCGCATACATTCCTATACTGTTTGGAGTCGTTACATTGATTACTCCTCTATTTACTACTGTTCCTCTATTTGAAACCGCTCCTGTTGCTTCATCAAAATATCCTGTTGCCATTCCGATTCCAAATTCTTTTGTCATCGTATTAGACGGTCCTACATTAATTGTTCCTGTATTCGTAATTGTTCCACCTGTCGAGTAAAGACCTATATTTCCTACCCCTGAACCTAGGTTAAGAGTTCCGTTGTTCACTGCATCCTGCAATGAGTAGATTGCATATCCGTTACTTCCTGTAGTATTTACAGTACTGTTATTAGTTATCAAGCTTCCTGCCTGAATTGGTGATGCTGAGTAGATATACACTGACTTATCTCCAACTGTAGCTGTAGTTCCCGCTCCTGTTGTCAAGTTTACAGGTCTGTTTGTGATTAAGCTGTATCCAAATGACTGGTTGTTTCCAACATTCATATTTACATTTCCTGTAATATTTATTGCAGGAGATGGTGAATTCTTGTCATCTTGAGCATACACCCCTACCGCATTGTCGTTACCGACATTGATTGTTCCACCAGTTAATGCTATATTTGGACCTGTTGAGTAAATACCTAGTCCGCTGTCGTCAACATTGACTGTTCCGCCAGTCATATTTACGTTTCTTCCGTAAATACCGTATGAATTTTTACCAACATTGATTGTTCCTGATGTTGTTATTGGTGTATCAACATCTTGCGTAAACATACCAATTGATTCGCTTCCAGCTGTTGTTGCCGCAACATTAATTATACCTGTGCTTGCATTTTCCATTGAAGATTTATCTGTGGCATACATACCTGCTGAAACTGTTCCATTTACATTGATTGTTCCCGCATTTGTCAATGTACCTCTTGAAGTTCCCATTGCAATTGAGTTGTTTCCACCGTTCATTGTAATTGTTCCGCCAGCCGCATTTGTCGCTTTAACGTCACCTGCTCCTCTTTCGTTGTTGTTTCCAATACCCAAGCTGTTGTTGTAGGCATAGATTCCAACTGAGCTGTCTTTGTTCACTGTGATTTTTCCTGTATTTGTCACATCAACCTTACCATATTGTCCAGCTGCAGCTAAAGCAGGATTATAGTATGCTTCTGTAGTTGGGTCAACTCTTGCTCCGGCATTGTTTATTCTGTATGAAAGTCCTAAAATACCAAATGATTTTTCTCCACCTACTGTCACTTCTCCAGCATTTACAATTGGAGTACTGTTTGTTCCGTAAATTCCTACTGCATGTGGGTTATTTTTTGTAGCTTCCACTTCCACTTTTCCACTTGCGTTATTATTAATTTTACCGTAGTTTACGTAAAGTCCTACTCCACCGTTTCCGCTGTCTGTTCTATTTACTGTCACATTTCCATCGTTGTTGATACCAGTTTTATTATTGGCTGGCACTTTTGAATTAGATGAAGCTGCTACTGCAATTCCTACTGGAATGTTTGCTCCACCTATTGAAGTAAGGTCTGCTGTGTTTAAGTTTGCGGTAACATTTTTTCCTGCTCCTACATTGATTTCAGTATTTTGTAAAAGTAATCTTCTTGCAAATATATAACCATCTGATGTTGATGAACTGTCTCCTTTATCAAGGTCTGAATTAACATTGAATGTGATGCCATCAATTACTGCGTATTTATATTTGAAAGCATTACTTCCTGTTGTTATGTTAGCTCCAGATAAGAATCCTCCAGCACCTCTAAATTTATTATCTAAGTTTAATGAGTCTAGTGAAGATATACCTCTTAAATCCATCAATATTACATCATCTGATTTAACATCTATATCAGTACCTGTCAAATCAACAGCATTTGCTCCCCATTGATTAATATATCCAGTCGCTTTACCATCTAACGTCAATTTCCCATTTTTTAAATCAATTTTACCGCCATCTTTAGTATATAAAGCATATCCTGAACCTTTATAATTTACTTCACCATGATCTAATTTAATATAACCAGCTGCATCAGTAGCTGCTACAGCAACTCCAGTATCAGTTGCTTTAACTTTGTTGTATTCAGCATTTACTCTTGAATTATTTGCAAATATTCCAAATCCTGCATAGACACTAGGATTATTTGTAGCAGCTGCTCCTGTTATATCAATATTATAATCAGCTCCTGTAAAAGTATTTGTCTTTGTTTGACTAATGTCCACTACATATGAACCTGCTCCTCCATTTTCAGCATAAACTCCACCTGCATTTTTGTCAAGTTTACTTGTTCCAGAATTATAGTTATTTGTACCGGCGCTTATTGCTCCTTTTATCTTAAGCCCACCAGCTGCATCATTAGTTTTTACTCTTGCACCATTTTTAGAATATATAAATAAACTATCTTCTTGTTGTGCTCCAGCAGTTTCAATACTTTTAACTTCTACATCATTTCCATTACCGCTATGTCCCTCTGCATAAATGGCAACATTATTTTTACCACCAGTTAAAGCCATTTCACTTTCAGAAAATACACGACCATTATTCTTAGCAACTATTCCTGTATTATTTTCTCCACCATTAAGTTCAATAGAACCTGCACCTAAATAGTGAACCGCTCCATCTACTGGATATGTTCCAACATTGTATTTACCATTAGTAAGTTTAATATAATGACCTTGTAAATCTATAGGCGATTTTGAGTAAATTCCTGCTGAACCTTCTTCAGCTTTTGTTGCTTGAGTTTGTACATCAACGGCAAATTGTCCATGTATAAAACTGCTATTATCAGGCATATATATACCAGCACTGCTTTTACCTTTTACAGTCATAACCTTTGCATCAGTCAGAGCTGTAGCTCTACTTGTAATTCCTCCAGTTAAACCATTTATAGATTGACCATTATATTTACTTTCTGTATGACCAGAAAGTGCTGTTGACCCTGCTGAAGTTGCAGTACTGAAATTTAAATTTAGATTGACACCTGTATTTCCATTATTAGCAAAAATTCCAACTGAACTATCTCCGTCTAACGTCATGCTCCCTTTATTAGCTATACTTATATATCTTTTTCCACCAGGAACCAATAAAAACATAGCTGATCCAGGTGTATGCATATTTACTGTTCCAGTTTTAGTATTATAATATTGTTGATATGCATTATCATTATTATGATCAGTTGAAACTAAAAACACAGTATGCCCTTTGTCGTTTCCATTCAAATTAACTGTTCCTGCATTTAAAATAACACCATTTCCACCTCCATGATTATAACTGTGAGTAAATATAGCTTTATTTCCTGATATATTAATTGTTCCCGAGTTACCAAACAAACCATATTTGCTAGGTTTGGTACCAGACATAACTGTGGCTGCAGCATCATCAAAATCAGTTGCATCAATATTTGGAATTGCAGCTAGATTTATTGCATCTTCTACACCTTGTATACTAGTTCCACCATGCATATCTTGATGAACAAGTTCTGCCATATGATTATCATTATTATCTACATTCAATGCTTCATAGTCAATTTTTGCACCATTTAATGTTACTCCAAAATTATTAGCATGAGGTTGACCACCTAAATTTCCATTAACTTGGAAAAAAGCTTGAGTACTTCCTGTTGTTTCAAGATTATCTTGAGTATATACATTACCATAAGTGAATCCTCCAATCAAACTTGCAGACGACGATACTGTATTAACAGTAGGATGAATTTTAGTAACTGTTACATTTTCTACGTTATACTTATTATCCCTACCATAATCATGATTTCCGTATATTTTAACACTAATATATCCTTGTTTTACTGCTACAGCTTCAAATGTTGCATTACCTGTAGAAGCGAAAGCTCTTATACTTTCACCACTCCCCCTCGAACTAGAATTAATATTTAAACTAGGATTTATGCTAGGATTAGGCGCATCAATACTAGGAGTAACAGGTGGATTAATAGTAGTAGGCTCAAAAGCCGGAAGTCCACTAAGATCAACATTCAAAGCCAAATTAGCATTCTTAGCCAACGGTGTAATAGGTTTTAGTGCCGCTGCTATTGGTATTGCCGCATTAGGCTCAATTGGGAATGTTATATCAGTCGAACCACCATAACTTAGCTGTCCTCTTCTTTGGTATTGATATTTATCCATTCCTGTACTTCTTGTATATTTAACGTCTTTTACTTTATCTCCACGTCCTTTATATTCACCATTCCAGTTGTTATTAACATAATTCATTCCATATTGCCAAGAGCTCCAAGGTGATTTAACTACGTGATCTCCCTGTTCCATTAATTGAATTAATTCAAGATTTGTCGTTCTTAACAGCTTGTTATTTTCCTGTCTTGCCCGCTTAAAATCCTTCTGTAGTTGTAATATGGATGTATTTATTGCATGTTCCTGTGTTTTTATTTCATCCTCTGCTGAATAAAGATTAATTGCAAATCCAGTAATTCCCAACATTCCTGTCAACAGGAAAGTGATAAGCGCTGAGTCTGTATATTTAAAATCTTTAACTCTTTTTGCAAAAGCTTTCAGTTCTTTTTTTAAATTTCTTAAATTATCAGTCATAAACTTTAACCTCTCTTCAAATTTTTTAAAAACTAAGAAATGCGGAAAAACTATCAAGAATAGTTTTAAATGAGTGAGTGATTTTAATAGAATTTCCGAACTTTTTTAAATTTTTTTACTTTTTTAGTAACATTAATATTATAACAATCGAAAAAAAAAAAATCAAGCTTTTTTTTAAGAATTTACAAAAAAATTGAAAGGATAAATGCTTTTTTTTATTTATTAACAAAGATAAAACAAATATTAAGACTATTATTAACTGGATTTGAAGAGATGTACTTTTTATTTTTTTTAATAATAAAAAACAGGAGGTATTGATTTCCTAATATAATTTTTAATACTTTTCTTATAATTTTAATACCTTGCTATATTTATATTCTTGATAGCTTAGTTTATAATTTTATCCCGAATGCCACAAAAAAATAATTATTATTGCTTTAACCAAAAAAAAATGGTATTATTTAATGATGAAAAAAATGTAGGATAGTAGGAAGCGAGGGAAATTTATGAAAAAATTGTTAATTTTGTTTAGCCTTCTGACTTTTTTAATTATCGGTTGCGGTAATTCAGCAGAAAGCGGAAATAAAACAAATGAAAAGACAGGTAATTCCAAAAAATTTAAGATAGGAATTACACAAATTGCGTCACATCCGGCACTGGATAATGCGAGAAAAGGATTTGAAGATGCCTTTAAAGAAGCTGGAGTCGATGCGGATTTTGATGAAAAAAATGCAAATGGGGAAACTGCAAATGCAAATCTTATTGCAAATAATTTTGCCAGTTCAAAAGTTGACTTAATTTACGCAATAGCGACAAGTACAGCACAAACTGCGGTACAGTCAACAAGTTCTATACCAATTGTCTTTGCGGCGATTACAGACCCAAAATCAGCTGGAATTTTGAAACCAAATGTAACTGGTGTCAGTGACAGAATGGATGTATCTGAACAAATGAAACTGCTAAAAAGATTGGATGACAAAATCAAATCAGTTGGTGTCATTTACAATTCATCCGAACCAAATTCAAAAGTTCAAGTGGAAGACTTAAAAAAAGCAGCAGCGCCACTAGGACTTACAGTTGTTGAGAAAAGTGTAACTCAGGCAAATGAAATTCCACAGACAGTTGATAATTTGACAAGAGAAGCCGATGCAATCTATTTGCCGACAGATAATTTGGTCGCTTCGGTTGCAAATTTAATCACAGAAAAAGCTGCAAGTGCTAAAAAAATAGTATTTGGAGCGGAAGCCGCCCATGTAGAAAAAGGAGCTTTGATAACTCAGGGAGTAAGTTATTATGAAATTGGAAAAGAAGCTGGAAAAATGGCAATTGAAATTTTGAAAAATGGTAAAAAGCCAAGTGAAATCCAGTTTAAGCAAATGCCACTAAGTGAAATCGTAATTAACGAAAAAACACTTGCAGCATTAAATATTAACTTGCCACAAGATATTAAAAGTAAAGCAAAAATGGTAAAATAAAAAATATAAAAATTTTTTTATTAAATTTATTAAATTAAATAATTAAATTAAAATTAATCAAAAAATTAAAAATTTTGAATTTTTAAAAAAAATAAAAATTAAGAAATTAAAAAATAATAAATTTTAAGAAAGGAAAAATAAGGACATGAAAAAGATATTATTGGTACTTGTAAGTTTAATTTTTGCACTTTCGTGTGGAAATAAAAACGACACAGTCAATGGAAAGACTCAAAATAATTCACAGCAAAAAGCTAAATTCAAAATTGGAGTAACTCAGTTTATGACACATCCATCGCTTGATTTGGTAAAAAAAGGATTTGAAGATGCGATAAAGCAAGCTGGAATTGATGCAGACTTTGATGAAAAAAATGCAAATGGAGAAGTTTCAACTGCAACATTAATCGCAAATAACTATAAAGCCGACAAAAAAGACTTGGTATTCGGAATTGCAACTCCGTCAGCACAGCAGCTGGCAAACAACATAACTGATATACCGGTACTATTTTCTGCTGTGACAGACCCCGCTTCTGCCAAAATTTTAAATTCAAATGTGACAGGGACAAGCGACAAGGTTGACAACGTTTCACAGCAATTAGATTTACTTTTAAAATTAAATCCCAATGTAAAAAAAATAGGAGTTTTATACAATCCATCTGAACAAAACTCACTTGTTCAAATCGCTGAAATTCAAAAAAGAGCAAAAGAAAAAAAATTAGAAGTTGTGCTACAAGGTATTACAAATTTTGGAGAACTAGCTCAAGCTACAAAAAATTTACTTACACAAGTTGACGCACTTTATTTGCCAACTGATAACTTGGTAGTCTCAGGAATGCAGCTTATCACATCAGAAGCGATAAATGCTAAAAAAATAGTCGTTGTTTCTGAAAACTCATCAGTTGAAATAGGAGCACTATTTACAATGGGAATTGACTACTATGAATTAGGAAAAAGAACAGGACAGATGGCAGTTGAAATCTTAAATGGAAAACCTGTTTCACAAGTTCCTTTTGAAACTTCAAAGCAATTAAAGCTTTATGTCAATAAAAAGACCGCAAAATCACTTGGAATCGATATAAATAATCCGCTATTTAAAGGTGCCGAAATTGTAGGTAAATAAAACAAAAAAACTAATACAAAAAGAAAGAGAGTAAAAAATGAATGAGTTGGTAATTTTCTTACAGAGCTTGCCTGAAGCTTTTAAGATAGGATTTATATATTCAATAATGGTTATGGGAGTCTATTTGACTTATAAAATACTGGATTTTCCAGATATGTCAGTGGACGGAACTTTTCCACTTGGAGGATTTATCTTTGCGGCGTTTTCCCTTTCGTCAACAGGATTTTTTGGGATAACAAGTCCTGTTATGGGACTAATTTTAGCCGTTATTGGTGGAATGATAGCTGGACTTATTACAGGAGCACTGCACGTCTATTTAAAAATTAACGGACTTCTTGCGGGAATTCTTGTAATGACTGGACTTTACAGCATAAATTCCCGAATTGTCGGAATGCCAAATGTGTTTATTTCGCCAGAAAGAAGTATTTACGAAATAGTGTCATTTGAAAAAAACTTTATTCCATTTATAATTATATTAGTATTTTTACTAATTTTAAAAGGATTTTACGATTATAAAATCAAAGCAAATAAATATATGTTTGTAAGCATGGGAGTTTATACAGTTTCAACAATCGTATTAATTATCTATGTTGCACTTACAAAAGATGTAAAACTTATGCTAACTGTTATAATTGCCTTTGTCATAAAGATGATAATTGACTATATTTTAACTTCAAAATTTGGATTTGCGTTAAGAGCACTGGGAAATAACGAACAGCTCGTAATCAGTTTAGGAGTCAATCAGAAAAGATTAAAAATATTTGGACTTATGATTTCAAACGGAGTTGTCGCACTATCTGGAGCACTTTTTGCACAAAACTTAAAAGTTGCGGATTTACAATCTGGAGTTGGGACAATTGTAATCGGTCTCGCCGCAATAATTTTAGGACTTGGAGTATTAAAAAAATCACAACTCATAAATGAAATTTCAATCGTTACGATAGGTTCGCTTATGTACTATTTCATAATAAATTTGGCACTTATGTCAAATACCTGGACAAAATCACTATTTCAAGCGATCAAATTGCCAGATAATTTAATTCAGATTTTGGAAATTAAGCCAACTGATGTAAAAATTATTACAGCGATAATTTTAACGATAATTTTATGGAATGAATTTGCGAAAAAAGCCAAAAAAGGTAAGAAAAAATTGAAAAAAGAAAGTGGAAGATAAAAAATGATAGAAATAAAAAATTTACATAAAACATTTTTCTCGGAACTTGGAACAGAAAAAAAAGTTTTCAGAGGACTAGATTTTACAATAAATGACGGCGATTTTATAACAGTTATCGGAAGCAATGGTGCAGGAAAATCAACTTTATTAAATGTTCTAAATGGACAAGTGATACCTGACGCAGGAGAAATTATTTTAAATGGACAAAATATAACAGCTATAGAACAGCACAAAAGAGCCAAATGGATTTCTCAAGTTTATCAAAATCCGACAATGGGAACAGCGCCTTCAATGACCGTTTTAGAAAATCTTTCGATGGCAAAAAATAAGGGACAAAGATTTAATTTTACATTCGGGCTTGACACAAAAAACATTGATTTTTACAAGTCGCAATTAGCTGACATCGGTTTAGGTCTTGAAAAGCAGCTACATACTCAAGTAGGACTTCTATCTGGTGGGCAAAGACAGTGTCTATCACTTATAATGGCAACACTAAATCGTCCAGACATACTTTTGTTAGACGAACACACAGCAGCACTTGACCCAGAAACTTCCAATAAAATTTTGGAAAAGACAAAGGAAA
>ERZ773014.598-NODE-598-length-24459-cov-12.896369_pt1 | contig 24459 bp, 17 predicted proteins | sample MGYA00580841_ERZ773014 | MGnify/ENA primary metagenome ERZ773014 (study PRJEB29015, sample SAMEA2737989) | human oral metagenome | biome: human oral; feature: human-associated habitat; material: dental | place: China | collected 2067 ...
TGGCAGGCGGCCTGACAAACCTATCGGAGACTCCGGTGACGTTGGCAGGCCGCCTGACAGGACTATCGGAGACTCCGGTGATGGTGGCAGGCCGCCTGACAGAGCTACCAAAGACTCCGGTGATGGTGGCAGGCGGCCTGACAGGGCTATCGGAGACTCAGGTGATGGTGGCAGGCCGCCTGCCAGAGCCACCGAACACTCCGGCGATGTTGGCAGGCCGCCTGCCGGGGTATCGGATCCGGTTTTAAGGTTAGAAGCATGGAGGCGAAGGGGGCGATCCCTTCGCCTCAAGCTCATCGTAGAAGCCCCCGCACTTACAGGCCGGGCATTCTCCCACACACGCACAAACACAAAAGACTACGCGCAACGGGCACTCCTCTCCACTGAGAGGGGTTATCTCCGTTGCGCGCAGTCTTTTTTTCTGGGGGGCCTTCTCTAAGGGCTTACACCTTGAAGGCCGACTTGCACCAGGGGACGAGTCCGCAGGCGTCGCAATGGGGCTTGCGGGCCGTGCAGACGTAACGCCCGTGGAGGATGAGCCAATGGTGGGCCTTGGCGATAAGCTGTTCGGGGATGTGGCGGATAAGCTCCTTTTCGGTGGCCAGCGGCGTGCGACTGTTCGTGGTCAGGCCAATGCGATTGGCCACGCGGAAGACGTGCGTATCGACGGCCATGCGCGCTTGATGAAAGACGACGGAGGTGACCACGTTGGCCGTCTTGCGACCCACGCCGGGCAGCTTCATCAGCTCCTCGACGCTCTCCGGGATGCGCCCGCCGAAGTCGGTCGTCAGCATGCGGGCGGCGCCGACCAGGTGCTTCGCTTTGTTGTTCGGATAGGAGACGCTGCGGATGTACTCGAAGACGGCTTCAGGCGTGGCCTCGGCCATCACTTCGGCCGTCGGGTAGGCCTCGAAGAGCGCCGGCGTGACGAGGTTCACGCGCTTGTCGGTGCATTGCGCGGAGAGGATCACGGCGACGAGCAGCTGGAAGGGATCCTCGTAATGCAGCTCCGTTTCGGCCACCGGCATGTGCTCCTCAAACCAAGCGATGACGCCGCGGTAACGCTCCTTCTTGGTCATTCGGCCACGGCGAACTGGCGTAGGAAGCGCAGGTCGTTCTCGAAGAAGAGTCGGATGTCGTTGATGCGATACTTGAGCATGGCAATGCGCTCGATGCCCATACCGAGGGCGAAACCGGAGTGCGTGTGGCTGTCGATGCCGCAGCTCTCGAGCACGTTCGGGTCGACCATGCCGCAGCCGAGTATCTCGACCCAGCCCGTGTGCTTGCAGATGTTGCAGCCCTTGCCACCGCAGATGTGGCAGGTGATGTCCATCTCGGCCGAGGGTTCGGTGAAGGGGAAGTAAGAGGGCCTGAGACGGATCTCGGTGCCGGCACCGAAGAGTTCGCGGGCGAAGAAGAGGAGCACCTGCTTGAGGTCGGCAAAGGAGACTTGGCGGTCGACGTAGAGCGCTTCGACCTGATGGAAGAAGCAGTGCGCGCGGGCCGATACGGCCTCGTTGCGATAGACGCGCCCGGGGCAGATGATGCGCACGGGCGGCTGCTGGCGCTCCATGACGCGCACCTGCACGGAGGAGGTGTGGGTGCGGAGCAAGACGTCGGGGTGGTGCTGGATGAAGAAGGTGTCCTGCATGTCGCGCGCGGGGTGATCCTCGGCGAAGTTGAGGGCGGAGAAGACGTGCCAGTCGTCCTCCACCTCGGGCCCTTCGGCGATGCTGAAGCCGAGTCGGGCGAAGATGTCGCAGATCTCGCCGCGGACGATGGAGAGCGGGTGGCGGGTGCCGAGGGCGATGGGGTAAGCCGTGCGGGTGAGGTCGACCAGGTCGGCGCTATCGTTGGCGGCGTCGAAGCGCGTCTTGAGCTCGTTGATCTTGTTTTGGGCCGACTCCTTGAGCTCATTCAGGTACTTGCCGACCTCGCGTTTGCTCTCCGCGGCCACGTTGCGGAAGTCGCCCATCAGGGCATTGATTTCGCCTTTCTTACTGAGGTATTTGATGCGTAACGCCTCGAGTTCTTCGGCGTTTTGGGCTTGGAGGTTTTCCACCTCAGCAAGCAGTGCTTTGATTCGTTCGATCATAATTCTGTTATGCGTAAAGGGCGGGGGGCACTATTTGGCCGTCATGCGGAATTGCTTCGGCGTCTTGCCCGTGGCCCGTTTGAAGTATTGGGTGAAGAAGGAGGGGTTGGGGAAATTCAGTTCGGTGGAGATCTGTTGCACGGTCTGCGGCGAGGTCAGGAGCATGCGTTTGATGTGTCGGACAATGAAATCGTCGATCCACTCGGCGGCCGTCTTTTGCGATACGCTCTTGACCAGATGAGCCAAATGTTTGGACGAGATTTTGAGCTTTTTGGAGTAGAAATCCACACGCCGCTCGGACATGTAATTGTCGGAGACGAGGCGGATGAACTGGTGGAAGATGCGCTCCTTATACGTGTCTTGACGCTCCTTGACGCGCTGGCTCTTTTGATAGATGGCGGCCACTTCGCAGCCGAGCACCATCATCAGTTGGCGGGTCACCTCGAGGCGATACGGGAAGAGCCTGCGGGAATAGCTCAGGCGGATGTATTCGAAGCAGGTCATGAGGATGTCACGCTCGCGCGGACGGATCGGCACGCAGGGCGTCTCGCGGATCAGGAGGTATAGTTCCGACATGGATTTGACGGGCAGATTGCGCACCGAACCGATGTCGCCAGCCAGCACGAGGCAATCCATATCGGCGCTGCGATCGAAGGTCTGCACCAACATGCCCGGAAAGATGATGCACAGGTCGTCGGCCTTCACAGCGATGTCTCTGCCGTCCAGCTTCAGCCGGAAGCTACCCCTACGGCATAGGGCGATGCAGCCCGATTTCATTAGGGCAGGCACCTGCTCGATGTTTAGCGTATTGCTTTCGTTTCCTTCAAAGTGGAAGAGTTTCAGCAGCATTTCCTGCTCCGAGGCCTCGGGATCGTCGACGAAGTATCGAATGTTCAAATTGTTTGTTTCCATATAAATAGAACGTTTTGCCTAATGCGTGCGCAAAAGTAGGACGATCCGCCGTATCTCAAAGAGGAAAAAGGGAATAGAATGCATGCCTCCGCCCGTATCCGGGGAACAAACGATGGCTGCGGAGGGCCTTGGGGTGTTCGTTTTAGAACGATTCGTGCGACGCGGCAGCCCGTCATCAGCCCCGGAAGCCTCGGCGACACTGTCGCCAGCACCACCACACCCCATGATAGCCTCGGCGACACTGTCGCCAGCACCACCACACCCCATGATAGCCCCGGCGACACTGTCGCCAGCATTACCACACCCCATGATAGCCTCGGCGACACTGTCGCCAGCACTACCACACCCCATGATAGCCTCGGCGACACTGTCGCCAGCACCACCACATCCCATGATAGCCCCGGCGACACTGTCGCCAGCGTTACCACACCCCATGATAGCCCCGGCGACACTGTCGCCAGCATCACCACACCCCATGATAGCCCCGGCGACACTGTCGCCAGCACTACCACACCCCATGATAGTCCCGGCAGAATGTCTGCCGACATCACCACACCCCATGATAGCCCCGGCAGAATGTCTGCCGACACCACCACACCCCATGATGGCCCCGGCAGAATGTCTGCCGGCATCACCACACCCCATGATGGCCTCGGCAGAATGTCTGCCGGCATGACCACACCCCATGATAGCCCCGGCAGAATGTCTGCCGGCATCACCACACCCCATGATGGCCCCGGCAGAATGTCTGCCGCCTCCCCCACCCGTCTTTGCGCATTCTCCTACTTTCGCCCCGCTTTTTTCACCCCCTCACTCACGTCAAACTATTCATTCATGAAGCGAGCTATTGCCCTCACCTACTCCCTCGTCGTGGCTACGATGGCCACGGCCACGTGGATCGAACACTTCCGCGGAACTGAATTTGTCGCCCGTCACCTCTATGGCGCCTGGTGGTTCACGCTGCTCTGGGCCCTACTGGCGGCCCTGGGCGTGGCGTGGATCGTGAAGCGACGCGTCAGGCGGTGGAGCACGCTGCTGGTGCACGCCGCCTTCGTCGTCATCCTCCTCGGCGCCCTGCTGACGCACCTGACAGCTTCGCGCGGCATCGTCCACCTCCGACAGGGCACAACTGTCGACACCTACCTGGCCGAACGGCCCGACGGCTCCACCGAGGAGCGGAGGTTGCCCTTCCGCATCACCCTCGACAGCTTCCGCGTCCACTACCACGCCGGGACGACGGCCGAGCGCGACTATACGTCCCACTTCACCGTCAGCGACGGCCAGACCGTCCTCCGCGGCGAAACGGCGATGAACCGCATCTTCACCTTCCGCTCCGTCCGGCTCTATCAGAACGCTTACGACCCCGACATGGCCGGCAGTTACCTGGCCGTCAACACCGATCCCTACGGCATTCCCATCACTTACACCGGCTACGGGCTGCTCTTCGCCGCCCTCGTCGGACTGCTCATCGATCCGCGCGGCACCTTCCGCCGACTGCTCTCCGACGCCCGACTGCGCCGCGGGGCCTTCCTCGTGCTCGTCCTCCTATCCATCGGGCGTGAGGCGTCGGCCGACCCCCTGATCGTGCCCCGCGAGACGGCCGACCGCTTCGGGCGCCTGCACCTCCTTTATAGCGACCGCATCGCCCCGGTGCAGACCTTCGCCATCGACTTCACGAAGAAGCTCTACGGCCGCGCCTCGTATCGCGGACTGACGGCCGAGCAGGTGCTGATGGGGCGCCTCTTCGACCCGCGCGGATGGGACAAGGAGCCGATGATCCGCGTCAAGGATGCCGCCCTGCGCCGTCAGCTGCGCCTGCCGCGCTACGCGTCCGTCAACCATTTCTTCTCGCCCGACCGGGGTTACATCCTCGGGACTTACCTGATGGAATACGAGCAGGGTCAGCGCGACGCCTTCCACACGGCCTGCGTGGACATGGACGCCAAGATCCGCCTCATCATGTCCCTACGCGACGGATCGGCGCTGGCGCTCTTCCCCCATGCCGACGTCTACGGCGCCGTCCGCTGGCGTCACCCGGCCACGCCCCTCTCCCCCGGCGAGTTGCCCCGCATGGATGCGCTCTTCCTGCGCAGCTACCTCAGCCTGCTCCGCGAGCAGATCGTCAAGGCCGACTATGCCACCGCCAACACGCTGATCGAGAAGCTCGACAAATACCAACGCCTGCACGCCGGCGGCACCCTCCCCTCGCCCACGGCCGAGCGCGCCGAACGCCTCACGAACGCCTTCCCCTTCGCCACGGTGCTTTTCATCGTCAACCTCACCGTCGGCCTCTTGGCGCTGCTTTACACCATCCGCCGACTCGTCCGGCGGCACGACGCGCCGCGCACCGATCGCCTCGTCCGACGCGCCACGCTCGGCCTGCTTCTCCTATCCTTCGCCGCGCTGACCCTCTGCGAGGTGCTCCGCTGGATCGTGGCCGGCCGTGCGCCCGTGGCCAACGGTTACGAGACGATGCTGCTCATCGCCTGGTTCACCCTCCTCTTCGCCTTCGTAGCCGGACGCCGCTTCCCCATCGCCCTCCCCTTCGGCGCGCTCATCTCCGGCTTCTTCCTTCTGGTTAGCCACCTGGCCCTGATGGATCCGCGCATCACGCCCCTCATGCCCGTCCTCGGTTCGCCGCTGCTCAGCCTGCACGTCTCCGTCATTATGATGGCTTATGCACTGCTTAGCCTCACGTTCATCTGCGCCCTCACCGCCCTCCTGCTGGCCGCCATCGGCCGTCGCGATCCGGAGCGCACGGCCGAGCGCATGGACGCGCTGCGCCTCCTCTCGCTCCTCTTCCTCTACCCCGCGCTCGCCACGCTCGGCGTCGGCATCTTCGTCGGCGCCATCTGGGCCAACGTCTCGTGGGGCACGTACTGGAGCTGGGACCCGAAGGAGACGTGGGCCTTGATCACGTTTATGGTCTACGCCGTCGTCGTCCACACCCACACTTGGCCCGCCTTCCGTCGCCCGATGGCTTACCACGTCTACCTCCTCCTCTCCTTCCTCACGCTGCTGATGACCTACTTCGGCGTCAACTACCTGCTCGGCGGCATGCATTCCTACGCATAGACGGGCTGCGACCACCCAGCGAATTTGGCCCGGCGCACACAAAAAAGCCGGGTACACGATGGGATCCGATCCCAATCATGTACCCGGCGTGCTGGGGGGGGGCTGACCGATGTGTCCGCCCCCTTAATGACCTATTTAGAATTACTTGGCCTTGAGGTTCTCCCCGCCCTCCTTGACAATGCTGCGATAGTATTCCTCGTCATAGCCGGGCCACTCCGGAGCAGCAGGCAGGCCGTACGGGTTACGCTTGAAGTGGCCATTCTCCTCCTTCTTCACGTTGCCGTCGATATACTTCACCAGGAGGTATTCGCCCAGCTCCTTCCAGCGTGCAGTGGCAGACTCCGCCGTGGTGGTGCTGAACCACGTCAGGAAGCGACGCGCCTCCTCGGGGCTCTTTTCGTAGAGCGTCTGAGCCGCCTTGTCGATGGCCGGGATACGATCGCGATAGCCATCCTCCAGCTCCGACTGCACCTTGCGGATGTCCTTAATCATGAAGCTGTACTTGTGGTAGGCCATGTTGGCCACCCAGTTGTGGATCCAGAAGGCCGATGTCCACGAGAAGGTCAGCAGGTCGCCGTTGCCCTCGCGATAGCACTCCGGCACAGCCAGCGTGGAGGAGTAAACGGGCGTGAAGACGGCCGTGTTGGCATCGTCGACACCGAACCAGAGGATACCGCCGATCTCGTCCGGCAGCCAGTTGCGCATCTGCGGCACGATCACGAAGCCCGTCTGCTGCGTAGCGATGGCGCGTTCGTGGAGGTACTTCTGCCCGTCGACGGTGAAGTTCATCGGACGCCAGCGATAAGGCACCTTGTACGCACCCGATCCGGGCTCCTCAACCATATCCATGCTTGTGCCCTCGTAGTGGTCACGCATGGCGTTCTGCACATCCTGTACAGAGATCTTACGCGTGGGGCGGACGTAGAGCGGCATCGGCTCCTTCGAGGCGTCGCCACGGACGAACTGTTCGTACTTGCTCATGTCCGTGAACTTGCGGAAGAAGGCCCACACGCGAGCCTCGCAGGCACGCAGACCATCAAATTCGTAGGGGCAATAGGCATTGACGAAGCTGAAATCCTTGTCGGCGCCCTTGAAATAGCCCTTCTCGCGGGCGAAGGAGACGATGTCCGGCGAGTACATACAGTTCTCCTTGTCGCCGAATGGGATGTGGTGGATACGCGCCTGATTGGCGTGGGCCGAGATGCAGTCGTCCGGGATGCGGATAGCTACCCATACGGCGCCCTTACGGCCGGGTCCCTTGCCGATCATTTCCATGATCCATGCCTCGTTCTTGTCGGCGATGGTGAACGATTCGCCGCTGCTGTAGTAACCGTGCGCAGCCACAAGGTCGGTCATCACCTTGATCGCTTCGCGGGCTGAGCGCGAGCGCTGGAGGGCGATGTAGATCAGGCTGCCGTAGTCCATGATGCCGGTCGAGTCCACCAGCTCGTGGCGCCCGCCGAAGGTGCTCTCGGTGATGGCCACCTGATGCTCATTCATATTGCCCACGACGGAGTACGTCCGTTCCACCTGCGGGATGCGCCCGAGCGGTTTGCCCGTGTCCCACTCCACCACGTCGAGCATGGCGCCCTTCGGGTGTGTCGCTGCCGGCCAACGATACATCACGCCGTACAGCGTGTGCGAGTCGGCCGCATAACTGATAATCACTGATCCGTCAACGGATGCTTTCTTGCCCACTATCAAGTCGGTGCAAGCCTCGGCCTTCGTCCCGCCCATAGCCAGGAACAATGCGGCCGCTAATGCGATAGCATACTTCTTCATACGATACTGTTTGATGTTTCTCTATTGTGTAAATAAATCTTGTGGCCAAAGGTAGACGAATTGTCAAGGGCAGCTCATATGTCGGTTTACTCTTTCCTGTTGCACATCTCCCCCTCCCGTATTTTTGTCTCCGATTATTTTATTCACTCTATTAAACAACAAGCACAATGGAGACACGAATTCATCATGCACACCCCATGCGGCGTGGGATCATCCCCGTGCTCATCCTTTTTGTTTCACTCCTTCCGCTGCTCGCCGCCGCGCAACTCCACGACGTTCGGCTGCGGGTGCTGGAGCCAGACGGTACGCCGGCGGCCAACCTGATGTGCGCACTTAAAGCGCCCGGAGCCGCCGATGCCGCCGCGTTTGCTTTCACCGACAGCACGGGCGCGACCGTCCTGCGCGTCGCGGCGACGGGGCACTACGGACTGTCGGTCTTGTCATTTGGTAAAGTGCTCCACGAGCAGGCAGTCGACATCGCGGGCGCCGTCGATCTGGGCGATATCACCCTCCAGTCGGCCACACAGCAGCTGGACGAGGTGATGGTGACGGCCGAGCGGCGCGCCGTGAGCAACCGCGAGGGACGGCTCATCTTTGACGTCTCCTCGTTGCCGCTCAAAGCCGACTATACGGCTGTCGATGCCCTCGTACGCACGCCGCTCGTCAACTTCTCGTCCGACGGCGTCACCATCGCCGGACTCGGCGCCGAGATCCGCATCAACGGCATCCGTCAGCAACGCGCCGGCGGACTCTACGCCTACCTCAGCGCCATCCCCATCGATCGCGTGGAGCGCATCGAGGTGCATGCCGGCCGTAGCGCCGACCTCGACGCCTCGAATAGCGGCGGCTACGTGGATATCATCCTCCGTTCGCTCTACGGCGTCTCCGGCTTCCTTCACGGCGGCCTCTCCTACTACGGCATGAGCTACGACGCCCGCCGTCGCGCCCTGTTCACCGGGTCGGGTGGCGCAGGCATCACGTATGGCAAAGAGCGGTGGAGCGCCTTCGCCGACGTCAGCTTCGGTGCCGGACGTAGCACGGGTGTCAAGAGTCGGCGCGAGACGACCTTCTTCTCCAGCGGCGAGGAGCGCACGGGTACAAACACAACTTACGGCGATCGTCGCCGTGGCCTAACCGTGAACGCAGGCCTGAATGTCCGCCCAAGCGAGCTGCACACCTTCGGCCTCGAAACCTCCCTCACGTACATGTTTCCGCCCACGAACTACGCCGAAGCCGCACAGCAGATCGTCCTCGGCAGTCGGCGCGAACTGTACAACCAGACGACAGAGACGGATCGCACCACCTTCGCCGGCAGCCTCCTGGCCAACTATCGCTACGCCTCGAAAGACGGCCGCAACAAGCTGAACTGGTTAGCCAACTACATCCACGACCGCAAGGACGAGGAAGCGCGTTGGGATGTGCTGTACACCCAACCCGACACCCTGAGGCGCCGCGAGATCAATACCGATCGCAGTCGCTCGGAGATGTTTTACACGCAGCTCGCCTACACCCATCGCCTCAGCAAAGAGATCGAACTGATGGCCGGCGGCAAGTATGCGCGCACCGCCATGCAAAACGATAACGGATACGCCGAGGGCGATCGCCTGGCCAGAGAGAACCGCTTCCGCTACGTAGAGCAGATCCCCGCCGCCTTCGCCGAAGGCAGTTACTCGCACGGCCCGCTTTACCTCTCCGCCGGTCTGCGCATGGAGCAGACTGATCTCCGCTCGCACAGCGGCGACGTCCGCCAGACCTACACTGGCCTCTACCCCTCTGTCCGAGCGTCGTACAACTTCCCCAGCGGACTGTCGGTCAACCTCAGCTATTCGCGCACGCTCTTCCGCCCGCCGTTCCAGCTACTCAACCACCATGTTTTCAAGCTGTCCGAACGTGAGTACTACGTCGGCAACCCGCTGCTAAAGGCCGAAGTGAACGACAACATCCGCCTCCGACTGACCTCCGGACCACATACACTCTACCTGCGTTGGGGCTACTCGCCGAACCCGATCACGAACATGTTTTACAGCAGTGGCGACACGCTCTATGGCACCAACCTCAATGCCGCGCGCAAGTATGAATACACCGCTTCGTACAGCTTCAACAGTCGCCTCCGCCCGTGGTGGCACATCGCGGCCGAAGTGGAGTTGCAACACATCCACCTGCCCGAAAGCCAATACAAGCAGCGCATCACACAGCTGTACGCCTCCATGCACCACACGTGGACGATCGCCCGCGCGGTGAGCGTAGACCTGAACGCGAACTATGGATCGCCGTGGATCATGAACGACAAGTGGGTGGCGGATCGCTTCAAAGTGGATTTAAGCGCGCGTTACACCTTCCCGAAGAGCGGTATCACCCTCTCGCTGACGGGCCGCAACCTCTTGGCGCGCCGCCGGACAGAGAGCATCATCCACAACGCCATGCTCCACAACCGCAACTGGAGCGAAACGGCACCGCTCTCCATCCTCGCCAACCTAACGTGGCGCTTCTCTGCCGGACGCAAGAAGGTGAACCAAGAGCGCATTCAGGATAACAACATGGATCGGTATCGGTTGTAATCGACCTTCGGTGGCGGAACGACATCGAAAACACATATAGAAAACGTGAGTTCGACGAAAGCATAAAGCCGGCAGAGTGTTTCTACGGAAGCTACGCGAGGGTCAAAACGTTTTTGGAAATACCCTGCGGAAGTTCCGCAAATGCTGAAAAGTATTTTTTGTTGCTTGCGGAACTTCCGCAAATGCTGAAAAGCACTTTTTGTCGCTTGCGGAACTCCCGCAAACACCAAAAAGTTTCTCGAGAGACTTGCGGAACTCCCGCAAACGCCAAAAAGTTTCTCGAGAGACTTGCGGGACTCCCGCAAACACCAAAAAGTTTCTCGAGAGACTTGCGGAACTCCCGCAAACACCAAAAAGTTTCTCGAGAGACTTGCGGGAGTACCCGCAAACGCCAAGGCATTTCCCGCGAGACTTGCGGGACTCCCGCAAACACCAAAGCATTTCCCGTGGGACTTGCGGGACTCCCGCAAACACCAAAGCATTTCCCGTGGGACTTGCGGAACTTCCGCGGGGCATTTCCAAAAGCACTTTGGCCGCTTACAGCGCGCTATCAAAGACATTCTCCAGAGATAAGGGACCTCTAACTCACGTTGTTTATGAGATCACCCATTTCCTATTGGCCATAGCATGCAAAATGCGTTTTTGAACAGCCATTGCCAACAGGAAATGAGGCGCAAAACACGTTTTGCATGCCGCCGTCAAGTGGAAATGCGATTTTCAGGGCTTATTCATTACGTTTGCCCGTGATTTTTTAACGATCTAAAAACAGAAGACCTATGCAAACCTGGTGGGGATCCTTGGATCCGTTTATGCAAACCCTTTGGGGCATCGCCATTGTCGCGTCGGCGGTGTTCATCATTCAAAGTATCATGACGTTCGTGGGGATGGATTCGGAAACGAATTTCGACGGGGATTTCGACGGCGACATGTCCGCCGATGGCGCGGGCGAATCGACCCCCTTCCAACTCTTCACGTTTCGAAACCTGATCAATTTCATGCTCGGCTTCAGCTGGACGGCCATCGCCCTGCGTGCCTCGACGGAGAGCACCTCTCTCATGCTCGTCGGCGGCGTGGTGGTCGGCGTGCTGCTCGTCTGTGTCGTGATGTACCTATTTAAGTGGATGAGCGGCATGCAGCAGTCGGGCACCATCGAGCCGGAGGCGCTCGTCGGCTGCAAGGGATCGGTCTACCTGACCATTCCGGCCGGTCGCACGGGCGAAGGCAAGGTGCAAATCACCGTCCGCAGCGCCATCCGTGAGTACAACGCCATGACCGACGGCGATCGCCTACCTAACGAAGCTCCCATCCGCGTCGTCGCCGTCCTGAACGGGCACACGGTGCTGGTAGAGAAAGTCTGAAGCGCCTTCGGCGCAGTAGTTACGGCCTTGCGGCCGGGTAGTTAAGCGCCCATTCGGGCGCAGGAGTAAGGGCGACAGAGCCGCCCGGTAGTCAGAAGAAGTAAGCTGCTGCTACCCCTAACTACCGTGCCGCAAAGGGCGCATAACTACCGGGGCGAAGCCCCCGAACTACCGCGCCGCAAGGCGCATAACTACCCCTAACTACACTTTATCAATTCAATAGCTTATGCCCAGTTTATATTTAATCGTAGTGATCGCGGGCGTCCTTTTCGTGACGTTCGCTTCGATCCTTTCGCGTTACAAACGCTGTCCGTCGGACAAAGTCCTGGTCGTTTATGGTAAAACCGGTCGCAACAAAGAGGGGGGCGTCAGCTCCGCACGCTGTATCCACGGCGGCGCCGCCTTCATCTGGCCCGTGTTTCAGAACTACGCCTTCCTCGACCTCACGCCCATCTCCATCGAGTGTAACCTGACCAACGCGCTGAGTAAGCAGAACATCCGCGTGGATGTGCCCTGCCGATTCACCGTCGGTATTTCCACCGAACCGGAGAGCATGACCAACGCGGCCGAACGCCTGCTCGGCCAGAACACGCACAACATCCAAAACATTGCCACCGACATCCTCTTCGGCCAGCTGCGCCTCGTCATCGCCACGATGGACATCGAGGAGATCAACTCCGACCGCGACAAGTTCCTGGCCAACGTCAGCGCCAACGTCGAGGCTGAGCTGCGGAAGATCGGTCTGAAGCTGATCAACGTCAACGTGACCGACATCCGCGACGAATCTGGCTACATCGAGGCGCTCGGTAAGGAAGCTGCCGCCAAGGCCATCAACGAGGCCAAGAAGAGCGTCGCCGAACAGAACCGTTTCGGTGAAATCGGTAAGGCCGAGGCCGACCGTGACAAAGACATCCGCATCGCCGAGACACTGCGTGACACGCGTATCCGCACCTCCGAAGCCAACGCGCTGGCGGTCGAGGGTGAGAACAACGCCAAGATTGCCATCGCCAACTCTGAGGCCACGCGTCGTGAGAAGGAGGCCGAAGCGGCCCGTCGCGCCGTAGCCGCCGAGAAAGTACAGACGGCCAAGGCCCTGCAAGAGGCTTATCAGTCGGAGCGCGAGGCTGAAATGACGCGTGCTGAGCGCGAGAAGGCGACGCAGACGGCCAACGTGGTCGTGCCCGCCGAGATCGAAAAGGAGAAGGCCATCATCAACGCCGAAGCAGAGGCCGAGAAGATGCGCCGCATAGCCAAAGGTCAGGCGGACGCCATCTTCGCCAAGATGGACGCCGAAGCGCGCGGTACGTACGAGCTCCTCACCAAGCAGGCCGAGGGTTACGACCGACTCGTCCGCGCCGCTGCCGGTGATCCGGACAAGGCCGTGCTGATGCTCATCACGGACAAGCTGCCCGAGCTTGTGCGCACGCAGGTCGAGGCCGTCAAGAACATCAAGATCGACAAGATCACCGTCTGGGACGGCAACAATGCCGACGGCAACGGCATGACGTCGACGGCCAACTTCATCTCTGGCATGATGAAGTCTGTGCCGCCGCTCAACGACCTCTTCAACATGGCCGGCCTGAACTTGCCGACGTACCTCAAAGGCGCCGATCGCCCGACGATCCCCCTGCGCCCCACCGACAGCAAGTCGCCTGAGACGCCGCCCGCGAAGTCGTAAGGAGGTATCAGCTTAGACCCCCTCCTTAAAAGAAGAAGGCCGGGTACCTGCGAGGCACATGCCTCCGGTACCCGGCCGTCTTTCTTTCCCGCCTCGATAGACCTATTCGATGTAGCGAATCTTCGACGCGTCGCGGGGCTTGGCCTCGGGCGACTCGTCGGGGTAGCCGATGGCGATGGCGTAGAGCAGTTCGTAGCCGTCGGAGAAAGCCAGCTGCTTGAGGTAGTTCGCTGCGCCGGGGTTGCTGTTCAGGAAGCCCGCCGCACTGCCCAGGCAACACGTGCCCAGACCCATCGACTGGGCGGCCAGCATGATGTTTTCGCCAAGCAGTCCGCAGTCGATCGGCGACGACTTTTCGTCGGCCTTACCGGCCACGAAGATCACCGTCGGGGCGTTGCGAAACATGTTGCGGAAGTCCGGATCCTCGACCATTTTCTGCACCCGCTCGTCGTCCTTAGCCGACTCGATAAAGACCTTCGTGACGCCGTCGATGAAGGCCTTGCTTTCCGTCACACGCACCTCCCACCGCTGCTCGTTCATGGCGTTCGGGGCGTTGATGCCGCAGTGCAGGATGACGTCCAGCATCTCTTTCGGCACCGGTTCGGGCTTGTACTTACGCACGCTGCGGCGATCCATGATGGCGCGCACGACGGCGTTGTCCAGTGGGCTTTCGGCCACGACCGAATCCGTGGCAGCGTTCGTTGAGTCAGCCGTTTCTGCCGGCTTGTTTTGGCAGCCCGTTGTCATCGCGAGGGCAGCCAGCATGCAGAGAGCGCACGCTCTCCACGTCTTGTTTGAATACTTCATTTCGTTTGTGCTATAAATAATGATGAGGGCATAGGCCCTCGGTTGTTATCGGTGAAATTTCCAGCCGGAGGAGGCCGAATGGCAAGCCCGCCAACTGATCCTTCTTCTAAACGTGGGTCCTACGTAAGAGATGGGCGCCGTCAAGTAACTTTTTCGTGTCGCTGTGAGCCAGCGGCGCCGTCAAGCGACTTTTTCGTGTCGCTGTGAGCCAGCGGCCTCGTCAAGCGACTTTTTGGCGTCGCTGCGTGCCAGCGGCCTCGTCAAGCGACTTTTTCGCGTCGCTGTGAGCCAGCGGCCCCGTCAAGCGACTTTTTGGCGTCGCTGCGTGCCAGCGGCGCCGTCATGTGGCATGACGACAAGCACAAAGCGGCATTCCCCCACGTCGTGCCCATGTTATTCCAGCGGTGGGAGTGGGGGCTCGAGTTGGTCGACGGACACGGACTCGCCGGGAGTGAGGCGGAGGCTGTCGACGTAAACTTTGCTCGAGGGGGCAATCACGCGCAGGTAGCCATAGATGCGCCGCACATAGTTGCCGGGCGGATTGATGAGCGCAACGCGATGCGGGCCGTCGGCGGTGATCGTGTCACGCTGGATGAGGGTGGAATCGTTTTCCACATCGGCGCGCAGGCTGACCACGATCCGCTCGTTCGCAGCCGGTTGTAATCCCCAAATCTGCATTTCCAGCACATACTCAGCGGCCGTAGCGTGCGCCCCGCCACCGGGCGAGGTTTCAAACACGACGCGGTCCGAGAGGTCGCTGGGAGAGAAGGCGTAATAACGCTTGCCCGACCAAAGATCAGGGGTGGCCGAGCTTGACGACCGCCGGACGGTCACATTGCTGCTGACCTCGCTGCCAGCCGATTTCAGTCGTCGGTCCACCTCCTCGAGCGCCATGTCACAGACGCCCATGTAAATGTCCAAGTTGCGGCCGTACCACATCAGCGAGCTGTCATACTGGGCTTCGGTGAGGTGGTGTTTGGCGAAAACATCGTTGAAGAGTGCGCGTCGCTGTTCGAAGGTCTCGTAACGCTGGGGTTCGTCGTAGATCATCGCCTCGGCGGTGTAGAGGTCGATCATCACGTCACGCATCTGCTTTTCTGTGAGCACACCCTCGGGCGTATGGCTGCACGCCGAAAGGCCGATGAGGGCCGACAGACTCACTACAAGGAAGGTCTGAAATCCGGAGATAGTCATGTAAGAATGGGGGAGGGGGACTATTCTTTTTCGTCCTTCGAGGAGGAAGGTTTCTTAGAAAGGCTGAAGCTCAGCGTGCGGCTGTGGAAGATGAGCAGCAGGAAGACACCGACGCAGATGCTCGAATCAGCCAGGTTGAAAATGGGCCGAAAGAAGACGAACTCCTGCCCACCGAAGATGGGCACCCACGCGGGCAGTGTGGTCTCGATCAGCGGGAAGTAGAGCATGTCGACGACCTTACCGTGCAGCAGGGGCGCGTAGCCGCCGCTCGCGGGCATTAGTGTGGCCACCTGCCCATAGCTGTGATTGAAGATGACGCCATAGAAGACGCTGTCGATGATGTTCCCCAGGGCGCCCGCGAAGATCATGGCGATGCAGACGATGTAGCCCATGGGGTACTCCTTCCGAATGAGTTGCACCAAGTAGTAGCCGATGCCCACCACGGCCACGATGCGGAAGACGGAGAGGACGAGTTTGTTGAAGAACTCCATGCCGAATGCCATGCCGGGGTTCTCCGTGAAATAGAGTTGGAACCAGGGGAAGATGGTGATGCTCTCACCCAGCGCCATGTGCGTCTTCACCCAAATCTTGAAGGCTTGGTCCAAAAAAAGGAGCAGCAGGATGATCGCCGCTGCTCCCCAAGCCTTAGTTGCTCGTGTCTGTTCGTTCATTTCACGCCGCTTTGTTTGGCTTCGATGCTCAATGTGGCGTGGGGCACCGCCCGCAGTCGTTCTTTCGAGATCAGCTTTCCCGTCTCGCGACAGATGCCGTAGGTCTTGTTTTCGATGCGGATCAATGCCGCTTGCAGGTTCTGAATGAACTTCATCTGGCGCTGCGCCAACCGTCCAACTTCCTCTTTCGAGAGCGTCGATGCACCCTCTTCCATCACCTTAAATGTGGGCGAGGTGTCGGATACATCGTTGCCTTCCGAGTTGGAAATGCCTTCGCGCAGGAGGTCGTAATCCCTCTTTGCCTTATCTAACTTCTCCATAATGATGGTGCGAAACTCCTCGAGCTCCGCATCCGAGTATCGTGTTTTCTCAGCCATGACTCCAGTCTCCTTGATTGATATATTGATATAATGTTTCGTTTCCTGTTGTTCTACTGTTTATTGCATGAGTAAGTGGGGGTTACACCTTCTCGATCTTGACGGGCAGTCGGAAGTCGTCAAACTCCAAGTCCGTCATGTCGGCAGAGCGTTCCGTGGTGGTTATGGCATCGGCCAACACCTGCCGACGGATATAATCGCCATACGTTTCGAGCACGCCCTCCATCTCTTCTGCCGGAGCGAGGGTAACGCGGATATGATCCGTGATTTCCAACCCGCTGCTCTTACGCAGATTCTGCAATCGGTTCACCAGTTCGCGGGCAAGACCCTCGCGGCGCAGCTCGTCTGTCACCGTGATGTCGAGCGCAATGGTCAGGCGACCTTCATTAGCTACGAGCCATCCGGGGATGTCCTCGGAGATGATCTCCACGTCGTCCGTCAGCACCGTGCAGGCGTTTCCGTCGATGGGGAAGGTGAACGATCCGTCGCGTTCAAACGTGGCGATCTCCTCTTGTGTCATCGCTTGGATAGCCGCCGCAAGTGCCTTCATCACCTTGCCGTAACGTGGGCCGAGCTTCTTGAAGTCGGGCTTCACCTTCTTCACAAGGATGTTCGATCCGGCATCGGCAAACTTCAGCTCCTTCACGTTGACCTCGTTCAGAATGATGTCCTGCACCGCCTCTACGGCTGCGCGCTGATGTTCGTCGACGGCAGAGACGAGCAGGGTGTGCAGGGGTTGGCGCACCTTGATATTCACCTTCCGACGCAGCGCCAACGTCATCGAAGAGATGTCCTGTGCGATCTGCATCCGTTCCTCCAACTCCTTATCGATCATCGCTTCGTCGCACACGGGGAAGTCGGCCAAATGCACCGATTCGGCGCTCTCGCGTCCCGTCACGGCGATCAGGTCGCCATAGAGACGATCGGCATAGAAGGGTGCGATGGGCGCCATCAACTTGGCCACCGTCTCCAGACAGGTGTAGAGCGTCTGATAAGCCGACAGCTTGTCGGTCGTCATGCCGCCGCCCCAAAAACGCCGGCGATTGAGCCGCACGTACCAGTTGCTCAGGTGATCGTTGATGAAGTCCGCTATGGCGCGGCCTGCGCGGGTCGGGTCGTACGTATCGAGATAACCGTCCACGTCCTTGACGAGCGAGTGGAGCAGTGACAAGATCCAACGATCGATCTCCGGGCGATCGGCCATCGGCACGTCCGGCTCGCTGTAGGTGAAGCCGTCGACGTTGGCGTAGAGGGCGAAGAAGGAGTACGTATTGTATAAGGTGCCGAAGAACTTGCGACGCATCTCTTCGACGCCGTCCGGATCGAATTTCAGGTTGTCCCACGGCGAGGCGTTCGTGATCATGTACCAGCGCAGCGGATCGGAGCCGTACTGCCGGATGGTCGCAAACGGATCGACGGCGTTGCCGAGGCGCTTAGACATCTTGTTGCCGTTCTTATCGAGCACGAGGCCGTTGGAGACAACGTTTTTGAAGGCCACACTATCGAAGAGCATGGTGCCCAGTGCATGAAGCGTGAAGAACCAGCCACGCGTCTGGTCGACTCCTTCGGCGATAAAGTCAGCGGGGTAGACCTTGCGTGCGTCGAAGGCCTCCTTATTCTCGAACGGGTAATGGATCTGCGCGTAAGGCATGGCACCAGAGTCGAACCATACGTCGATCAAGTCCGTCTCGCGCTTCATCGGACGCCCTGTGGAGGAGACGAGCACAATGTCGTCCACGTAAGGGCGATGCAGGTCGATGCGGTCGTAGTTCTCGGCCGTGTAGTTCTCGGGCACGAAGCCGTTGTCCTTATAGGGATTGCTCTTCATAAAGCCCGCTTCCACGGAGCGCTCGATCTCGGCGTAGAGTTCGCTGACGGAGCCGATGCACTTCTCTTCCGCGTTGTCTTCCGTGCGCCAAATGGGCAGCGGTGTGCCCCAGTAGCGACTGCGGCTCAGGTTCCAGTCTTGCAAGTTCTCGAGCCATTTACCGAAGCGACCCGTGCCGGTGCTTTGTGGCTTCCAGTTGATCGTGTTGTTGAGCTCAATCATGCGATCGCGGCAGGCGGTGGTGCGGATAAACCAGCTGTCAAGCGGATAGTAAAGGATGGGCTTATCGGTGCGCCAGCAGTGCGGATAGTTGTGCACGTATTTCTCGATCTTGAAAGCCAGCCCCTGCTGCTTGAGCATGACACAGAGGTCGACGTCGAGCGGATCCTTCTCGTTGGGGTTGGTGAGGGCGGGATCGTAATCATTCTTCACGTAGCGCCCTGCGTATTCCTTATATAAGGCTGTGTTTACGCGCTCCTTCACGTAGGTCTCGTCGAGGTCTTCGAGGCGATAGAAGCGCCCCTTGAGGTCGACGGCTGGGCGAAGATTTCCAGCCTTATCGACAAGTTGCAACGGTGGGATGCCGAAGGCTTTACCCACGCGGGCGTCGTCAGCACCAAAGGTGGGAGCGATGTGCACGATGCCTGTACCATCTTCAGTTGTGACGTAACTGTCGGAGATGAGGCGGAAGGCACCGTCGCCGGGGTTGAACCAAGGAATGAGTTGTTCGTAAGAGAGCCCGACAAGGTCGCGGCCTTTGCATCGGCCGATCACCTCGTAAGGGATCAGCTTGTCGCCCGGCTTGTAGGCGCTGAGGGGCATGTCTGCGGCCTTGGGGTTGAAGTAAGCCGCGAGGCGTGCCTCGGCCAAGATGTAGGTGTTTGGAGCGCCCGTGTAGGGGTTGAAGGAGCGGACAGCCACGTAGTCGATGTCTGCGCCGACGCACAGCGCCGTATTCGATGATAACGTCCACGGCGTTGTGGTCCACGCAAGAAAATAAACGTCCGACGGCGCGTCACTGCCGGCGAACACACTTCTCTGGAAGTCGTTGGCGAGCTGCTCGGGCTTTACGGCCCGGAACTGCGCCGTCACGGTCGTATCCTTCACGTCGCGGTAGCAACCGGGCTGGTTCAGCTCGTGCGAGCTGAGCCCCGTGCCCGCCGCAGGCGAGTAGGGTTGTATGGTGTATCCTTTATAGAGGAGTCCTTTTTCGTAGAGGGCCTTGAGCAGGTACCAAAGGGTTTCGATGTAGCGGTTGTCGTAGGTGATGTAGGGGTGCTCCATGTCGACCCAGTAGCCCATCTGCTGCGTGAGGTCTTCCCACTCCTTGGTGTAGGTCATCACGTTCTTGCGGCAGGCGGCGTTGTATTCGGCCACGCTGACCTTGCGCCCGATGTCCTCTTTGGTGATGCCTAATTCCTTTTCGACGCCGAGCTCCACGGGCAGTCCGTGGGTGTCCCAACCGGCTTTGCGATCGACGCGGAAGCCTTTCATCGTTTTGTATCGGCAGAAGATGTCTTTGATCGTGCGGGCGATGACGTGGTGGATGCCCGGCATGCCGTTGGCCGAGGGCGGACCCTCGTAGAACACGAAATCAGGCGCTCCCGTACGTATAGATAGGCTCTTGTGGAAGAGGTCGCCCTCTTGCCACTTCTTCAACACTTCACGATTGATCTCCGACAAATCGAATGAATCATACTCGGCAAATCGATTCTTCATCTTGCGTATATCTACTTAATCTGTTATCTTCTTGGAAAATCGCCGCAAAAGTAATCTTTCGAGTGAATTGAAAAAGGTGAGAAGTGGCCCCCGACGGGTGGCTTATTGCGGCTTGGAGCCAGTGATTTGGATGGGCTATATAGCTACGCCCAAGGCATGATCATGCTGGCGACAGTGTCGCCGGGGCTACCATACCCCATGATCGTGCTGGCGACAGTGTCGCCGGGGCTACCACACCCCATGATCATGCTGGCGACAGTGTCGCCGGGGCTACCACACCCCATGATCGTGCTGGCGACAGTGTCGCCGGGGCTACCATACCCCATGATCATGCTGGCGACAGTGTCGCCGGGGCTACCATACCCCATGAGTACGCAGGCAGACATTCTGCCGCGACTATCACACCCCATGATCGTGCCGGCAGACATTCTGCCGCGACTATCACACCCCATGAGTACGCCGGCAGACATTCTGCCGAGGCTATCACACCCCATGAGTGTGCCGGCAGACATTCTGCCGAGTGAATGAACGCCCCTCTGCGCCCAAACAGTGCCTCAAAACGAGAATTGCACCTTGAAGCGGACGCCGCTGTTGGGCGTGTGCGGGTGGTCGCGGTAGGAGAGGCGCCAGACGTAGTCCACGCGGACGAGCTTGAAGATGTTGTCGAGGCCGACGCTGAGCTCCATGTAGGGACGGCGGCCCATGAGGTAGGTGTTCGAGGGGAAGGCGTAGAGGTCGGCGTTGTCGGCGAGGAAGGGGTTGTTCTTATCCGTGAGCGTGCCGTACCAGCCGCGAAAGGCAACGACCTCGCGCAGTTGCAGGCGTTTGAGGAGCGGCAGGCGGTTGAGCAGCGCGCCGCTCGGGAAATAGGTGGCTTCCCAAGAGACGAAGCGGTCGTTGATGAACTCCATCGGGTCCATTAGGGCGTAGCTCTCGGGCTCGATGGAGTATGACAAGTTGGCATTCGGAATGATCAGTAGCGGGTAGGGCACACGGTTCCAGACGGCGCCCGCCTGGCCGTAGAGGTCGATGTAGCCAAAGGGCGAGAGCCAGAAGCGCTTGCGGACGCCGAGCTCGGTACGGTTGTAATTATGCTCGGTGCCGAGCAGGCCGCGGCGGGCCATCGTGTGGGTGAGGGTGATGATGGGCGCGTCGAGCGTGATGGGATAGCGGTAGTTGCGCGACTGGTAGAACTTTTCGTTGGGCGCCCAGCGTATGCTGACCTCTAACTGTGCCGATTGATAGCTCTTTACGGGCACGGTGGTGGCGTCGGGAAGGAAGCGCTGGAAGGGCACGTAGCGGGTGGCCCACTCGGTGCGGTGGCGCAGGGTGAGGCCATAGCCGAGGCCGTTGTAATGCTCATGGTAGTAGCTCAGCTCGGCGTTGCGCATGTAGGTAATGAGGTCGTTGCGGCGGCGCTTGGGCATCATAAAGATGTTGTCGGGGTTGGTGTAGAGGTAGTGTTGGCCGATCTGATTGATGTCGTAACGATACTCGGCGCGTAGGTAATGGAAGGGGAACTCCTTGCGGAAGTTGCGCTTCTTGTTGAAGGAATATTCGGCCAAAATGTCACCCTTCAGCTTCCTGTCGCCCGCCCCGTAGGCCGCGTAACCATCGATGAAGAAGCGGTTGCTGAGGGCCGTGGTCGTTGTTCCACCGAAGCGATAGCGGGCCCCCTCGAGCGTGTTGCCACTGAGGAAGGTGTTGACCGGGCCGAACTCCACGGGGCTATTCTTCTCCATCGGCTGCACGTAGCCGCCGATCAGTGCGCTGGCCACCTTCTCCGTCCAGTAGAAGACGGGGACGCGCCTGAGCTGGGCCATCATTCGCTCGACCGACGTCTGGCGGGTGGCGTCGCTGGTGCTGTCGCCCTGCTGCGCGCGTTGCTGCTGCCAGTAGTCGTCCGACCGGCGGCGTGCCTCCTCGGTCTCCATCACGGGGTTGTTTTCGCGAAAGACAGACGGGTCGTCGGGCGCCCGGAACGAGTGGTTGCGGTAGAGGCAGATGCGACGCGCATAGGTGCCCTTGCTCTTGGCATGGAGGCGGAACTCGACCGTGATGTCGTTCTTGAGGATGAGCCGTGTGCCGTCGTCGGTACGGCGGAAATCCTGCTCGATCTGCATGAAGTCGACGTAGTTCAGATTGATGTGTTTAGGCACATTCAGGCGGACGCGGCGGACGAAGTAGGTGGAGTCGAGCGTGACGTAGAGGTGGCCAGTGAAGCCAAACGATTCGGCGTTGAAGGGCACGAAGCTGAGGTCGGCACAGCGCTCGCCATCGATCTCGACGGTGTCCGTGAGATAGTACTTATAAAAGGTAGGGCCGAAGGAGGCCAGCGGACTGACGAAGCGCTGGAGGAAGAGGGGAATGTTGTCCTGAAAGACGTCCGGCTCACGGAACACCTCATTGACGAACTGCGTGATGCCGTCCTCAGAGAAGATCTCTACGAGCCCCGCCCGCTTGACACCCTGCACCAAGCGACGCTCCGTGCGCGGCGTGCGGCGGAAGTAGGTCTGTTCGATCACTTCCTCGTTGTAGAGCGGCAGGATGGGCTTTCCGGAGACGTGCGAGGTGTCGATATAGTCGAAGATGAAGTCGATGCGGCGTATAATCCGCAAAACGATTTGTCCGAAATCTCAAAACGATTTGTCCGAAGATTGGGGTGACACCACCGCTTTTTTCGGACGCGTCGTTTTTGGGTGGTTTGTATATCCTTAACGGTTCGCCCGGTGGGGCGTCGGTGCGCTGCTGTCCAGATACGGTTGACCCCGCATCTCCTCTGCATATGGCTGGGGGTGCGGGGTCTTCCTTTTCATGGCCGCCTTGGATAATGGGCGGGTGTTATGCTGTCGGCGCGGAGCTGTCCCCCGTAGGACTATCCTCCGAGGGTAGAGTCGGGTCGGGCGCTGGAGTAAGGGTGGACGGGTCGTAGTTCATCGTGAGCACCTCTATCTTGCGTCCGCCGCCGGCTGAGCGTTGCTGCTCTACCTCGACAGTGTGCCAGCCGTGTGTTGCGGTACGCTCGGTGAGCAACTCCGAGGGGTAGGAGGAAAGCATGAATCGCCCCTTGACCTCGGAGAGCACCTCAAGCAGGCGCCCGAAGTCCTCCTCGGTGTAGCCACCATAGTGTCCCATGTCGGAGTTGAAGTAGGGCGGGTCGACATAGAAGAATGTCTCCGGGCGGTCGGCCCGTCGAATGACGGTCAGGGCGTCGCGGCTGAAGATGGACGTATGCTCGAGTCGGCGGGTGTAGTCGGCTGTGAAGGATGCCTTGCGACCTTGGATCTGCCCGGCCACGTTGCGCGTCATGCTACATTTCCATGTGCTGCCGAGAATGGCGTAGAAAGACTGGTGCGAGAGCGTCCACACGGCCCATGCGCGGCGGACGGGCGAGTGTCCCTCAGGGGAACGGTAGATGGCGCGAGCCTTGCGGTGGGCGTGCTCGCTGTGGAGCGTGCTGTCGACTTCGCGTTTCAGGGCCGGGTAGTCCGTCTGAAGGACGCGGTAGAAGTTTGTGACCTCACCGTCGATGTCGTTGATGAACTCCACTGGTGCCGGCTGCTTGGCCCAAAAGACCGCGCCGCCTCCGAAAAAGGGTTCTACGTAGATGTTGTGCTCGGGAATCATCGGCAGGATAGCGCCGAGCATCTTCTGTTTTCCGCCGTAATAGGTAATCGGCGTCTTCATGATTGGTTTGTTGTTAGTCATTTGATTGTTGTTTAATTGCTGCTTAATCGCTGTTTGTATATCGTTTAAGTTCTATTTTTGCAGCATCCCAAGCGCATAAAAAATAGGTGCTGCAACACCGATAGGGCTATAAAAGCCTCTGTCGTGGTGTTGCAGCACCTTTGCTTTTCCGGGGCGCTTGGGAAATTGACCCGGAGAGGAGACAGGGGCTTCTTTTTTGCCCCTACAGTTAGCCGTCTCCCTTGTTTGTTTGTATTTAGTTGATTGGTTACACGATGGCCGTGACCTTGTCCAACCCCACCCAGATGGGGTTGTCGTTTTGATTGCTGTAGCGCACTTCACGACGGGCAAAGTCGACGGCTGTCACATAGACAGCACGCCCGTCTATCAGCCGTGCCGTAGTCTTTCGCGTGAAAGCGAGAGCGTCGAAGGCTTTGGGGGTGAGCGGCGTGGGGCCTTGCACCAACGTAGGCTGGGGCGGTACGACCGGGGCCGCGGGATCCAGCGGGCGGATAGGTGGTACCACAGGCGGTTCGATCGGTGTAGCCTTGCGCTCGAAGTCGGGCGTGTAGGTCACGTTCGGGTCGCCGCCGGCCATCATCTGGCCTACCTGCCGGCCGATGGCGGTCATCTTCTCACAATAATACTTCTTGCGGGCGCTCTGGATGTCTGTGATCCCAAGGGCGCGGTAACGCTTCACGATGGCCTTCTCGTAGTC
>ERZ773014.600-NODE-600-length-24422-cov-16.349612_pt1 | contig 24422 bp, 18 predicted proteins | sample MGYA00580841_ERZ773014 | MGnify/ENA primary metagenome ERZ773014 (study PRJEB29015, sample SAMEA2737989) | human oral metagenome | biome: human oral; feature: human-associated habitat; material: dental | place: China | collected 2067 ...
TGCAGAAAGCCGTTAAGGAAGCATCGACAAGCAAAGACCCCGTGCTTTATATACAGGGCATTTACCCAACAGGTAAGAAGGCTTATTTTGCTGTTGTGGTGGGTAACTAACAAATTAATGTTGCAACAGCTGTTGTGCAAACTGTGCCATTAGTCCTTTATATAAGGTAAGCTGATGAGCACATGCACCCAAAACTGAGAAGTATATGGACAATCTGATGAACCCACATTGGGTGTAGGCCAATAGCTGAGAGTGGCAAGAACAAAACTTTAAGAGCCACATCCACTCTGTGTAAAGAGTGCGATGTGGCTCTTTTTATATGTATATGTAAGGGTGTTGCTTGAAAATATAAAGGGAAATAGCCCACGTGCAATTTATAATATGGCTGGTAAAAAATAGGTGTTGGTTTACCCTTAAAAGGTCTTTCTTAGAGTTTTGTTGACAGGCGCGGCCAGTTCTTTAAGCTTTTCTTCAAGGTCTTCGCTGGGTTGCAGGCCAAGTTTCTTCCTCACATTTCCGCGGACAGTGCTGATGTTTGTTGTGGTTTTTCCCATAATTAGCGCAATTTCGCCAAGCGTTTTCCCTTCAACAACGAGCCTGCTCACTTCTAGTTCGGTTTGCGTGAGGCTGGGAAAGCATTTGCTTAATTCAAGTTGTTGGGCGTCGTGTCTTTTCTTCAAGACCATTGCAGCATGTATTAGGTTATGTTTTGATTGCTCGTTAAGTTGGCTTAAAAGCATGTCTACGTGCTGGTTGTTGGGTTCTTTGGCACGGCATATTTGTAAATAGGCAATCAATTCGCTTTGGTTCATATTGAAAGCGGTGAGTATCGAGTTGTGTGTGTCTTGATAATCTTTGTTTTCTTGCTGCATCTTGTGCATGCCTCGTTGGCTGATGATGGCCAACGCACAAGTGAAAATGCAGAGTAATGCGAAGAGTAATGCGATTTGCGGGTCTATGGCGTTGTCGTCGTATAGGGTCACAAAGAGCAACGTGGCTATGTTTAAAGTCGTAACTAGAACCGGAACTTGGCGGATGAAGCCCAAGGCTAGGTAAAGTAGGATGGTGTACGAACCTACTTGGTAATAGATAACCATAGCTTCGTAGCCCGCTGGTTTCGTAAAGAGAAGAAATGCGATGCGAACCATTTCAAGTAGCTGCGCAGTAACGGCAAATGTGGCGAAGGCAGAAATAAGCGACAGCTTACGCAGAAGATATAATGCGACCATTGCGATACACAGTGCAAGGAGTGCGAAAGAAGCCGTTTGTAAGAAGTGGTGATAGATGCCAATCGTACCTATGATGTTCAGCAAGGTGAACACGACGAGCTGAATGGCCCCTGCAAAGAAAACGAAGAAACGTACTCGTTCTTCCTTATCTTTTGTGTGCGAAGTGACGAATTTTTCGCATTGCGTAGTTAAAGTAGTTATTTTCATCTGTGGTTAATGTTATTGATTTTACGTTTCTTTGTCGGCTTAGCATAGTGCCGAATGCAGTATAAGTTCTCAGCGTCGCGACAATTACTTCAAATGTCGCATGTCGTTGTTCATCAATTCAATGGTTAGTCTTTGTGCTATCCTGTTAATAAGAAGAGCTGCTTTTACGTTCTTTTCAGTTGCCTGTTCGGGTTAATTTGCTCAAAGAGACATTCCCAACAGTCATGCTTCGCTAAGCTGAGTAGGCAAAACGCGAAAGCATAAGCAGCTCAGCTTTACGGCAAAGATATAAAAATATATTGGTATTGCCTAGTTGCATGCACCAAAACTTTGCTTTTGGACAAAGCAAAAACCACTTCTTGCCTGTAATTTTTGCGCAATTTGCGCTAGTTTGCGCACCAATTATTACTCTTTGCGTAATTTTGCGCCCTTTATTATTTCTTGAAATGAAGTATTAAGTCTATTTTTGCGGTTGAAACATTCAGATAAATAAAATCAGGAAGCGATTAAATTGTTTTGAATAGTATGGATAACGGATTGCAGTAACCAATCCTTTTCAACATTCTAAAGAATATAAGCATCTCTGTAAGAGTGTCAGAGCTCAGAGATAAGAATACTAACCAGTGAGGTGCTAACCTAATGATAGGCAAGAAGTATTAACGATAACAGTGAAAACTTTGTTACCAAACGTTTTAAGCTTTATCAAATGATGCAATTTGTGAGTAGATGCAACGTTCGCATTGTCTCTATTAACGGTAAAAGGCTTTGCCTTAGATAGCAGCCTTTCCTAAATAAGTCGCACAGCTCCTACTAGCAGGAGTCTGTTGTGAGGCTATTATAGTGTATGTGTTATTAATAAAAAAAGTATATCTATCAACAATTATTAATTTAAAAACGAGTGTTATGAGAAAGATGTTTTTACAAACAAAGACATGTGGCAGACTATTCGCCGCACTCTTGCTCGGTACGATGTTTTGCGGTATATCAAGTAGGGCGCAAAACGTTATAGTGAGCGAAAACACAGGTAGTATGATTTGTTCGCAGACCACTTATTCCAGTGGAGCAACCGAAACAGGCTTTGCTTCGGGTGGATTTGCTACATGGAAGCATCATCAACTGCCGCTGACAATGACCGCGTCCGACTTAAAAGACCTTTCACCCAACGGGCAACTGGCCGTGCATGGCAACAACCTTTACAATGCAGGTGCAGATACGGGCATACAAGTGCTTGGCGGACAGCGCGAAGATGGCTATATAACCTTCGCTTTGCCTCGCGGATACAGATTCACAAGCTATAAGATTATTGTGCAAAACAACGTTGACGTGTTTGGAAACGGAAGTGCTAAGCTTCGCGTAACCCACGACCGCGATTTCTATTTCGGTGAGACCAATTCGAGGTTTGATTTCTTTTCTACTTATTACAAGAACCTCAAAAGGGGCATAAGCAATGAGGAATTCACCATCGAACGCACCAGCATGGTAGAAAGCGACATGGGCAATATCCTTTACTTTAAGATTGCTAACCATGAATCTAAGCATGTTGCAGGCAGGTATGTGGGCGTTACATTAAAATATGTGGAACTAACTTTCACGCCCGAAGCCCCATTTAAGGTTAACATTGCTCCGCAGCAAGCTAGCGCGGAGGGGGTAAGTGTTGTGCAATGTCCATTCCCCACGGGAAAAGTAGACCTTGGACAAATCTCTCAAAACACCTATACGGGAGTGAAAAGACAAAGCTACGTTTACAGGAACGTGAAAGACTTGATGGCTCAGTCGCTGTTTTACGAAGGGGCTAGCGTTGACGAAACTTTGGATTTGAATGGCCGCACTGCCGGTTCTGCTGTTGGTAACAAAACAATCAAGGCGGTAACCATCGACCATAGGGGCTATTTTGAGATACAACCGGGGCAAACTTACTTTGCCGAAACGCCTGTTTGTACCAAAGACCAGAAAGGCAACGATGTGCCTTTGCACTATCGTATCACTTCTGCAAAGGTGAATTATCATGTAAGTTCGGGACAAGGCATGTACATTACATATACAACTGGTGGCGACACTTGGTACTTGCAGAGAGATGCAACTTTTGGAATCACCCCACAAATATGGGCAATTGACAACCAAGGACGCATCAATGCAGTGGGAACAACTACCTATCTGTCGGTCGATCCTAACAACACCTTAATGATAAGCTCTGGAACAGGAAGCCAATTCAACCTAATTGCGAATGGAATAGTATACAACAACCTATACATGTTGGGCCGTAATCCTGGCGCATCCGTCCAATTTGCACCATACGACAGCCAAGAATCTGCCAGATGGGTTAACACCAATACAGCCGGTGCTTATACGCTGAAAGTTTACGACAAGACGGGCAAGGTGGCCAACGAGATTGAAGTTACGCAACCGGGCAGCTTCGAATTGAACGACTTAAACAACGATGCCGTAAAGCTTGAAGTAGTAGGCGGAAACGGGCTTGTAAACCTCGAACTGACGGTGGAAGCACTCGACCCATACATCAATCACATGGAACTGATGTGCACACACGGCGACATGAAGATTTCGCGCGAGTTCGTTTCTAACGATTTCAGCGTGGGTGGCGGTGTGTTCTACTTCTACATACCGCGTGATTGGCTCAACACCGCTTGCCATTTTACCTTCGAAAACTTGAAGAGCAAGTGTGCCGACAATACATATTATGATGGCTCGTACAATGGTAATGCACGCTTCAGCTTTGTAAAGTCTGAATATTTCAATCTCTTTGGCGAGTCGAACAACAACATTTACAGCCATCCCGACTATGCTGCCAACTATGATTATAAGAAGAAAGTGTTTGTGGCCACGGCAGGAACAAAGGCATTTAAGTTTAACAATGCCCATGAGGTGAGCAAGTCGGGCACCGCAACTTCGCTGGTTGAGTATCCCTTTACGCTAGAAAAGTATGCCGCTGCGGGCGGTCTGTTCAACAATGTGGTGATGACCCCAACGGAAGAAAACAAGGATTACATGACCAACGCTTACGTCTTCACCACAGACGAGACACGTTATAACATCGCTCCCACCACCGCAACCCAACATCGCTATTACGCTTACTACGACATGGAGATTCACCTCGTGGCACGTACCTACACGCCCAGCGTGGCTTTCGAAAAGATTTACGACAAGTCTTTCTATGGCGAAGCGGAAAGCGGTGAGTTCTATGGTGCTGTTGTTACGTCAAAAGACAATGACGGCAACTTAGGATATAGCTCTGTTGAAGCCGTGAAAGAGCAGCTTGAAACGGCTATTGCTAATGGTGGCGGCAACGTTCCCGCAGCAATGGATAAGCTGCTTTACGTAGACATGGGCAGCCAAATGCAAGGTGCTTACTCGTCTAATGGTGCTTCGTGGGCCACTTTGAAGAATGCGCTGGCTAAGAATGCTTTGATATTCTTGCCCAAGAACACCACGCATGCTGCTGACAACTTTGCCTATGCCGAGGAAGGCGGAACTTATAAGGCCGCACGAAACATCATACTCACAGATAAGCAGCCATTCTATTCTCCTTATAAGATACGTGTTGATGCTGCAAACTATGCTAGCTATACGCGCGAAGTAACTGGAACCAACGGCCAAGCAAACAAAGCAACGCTGATGTTGCCGTTCACCTTGTCTTTGACAGATGGTAAACACGTGAACAAGGGAGACAAATGCTCGTTTGAGGTTTATGTGATGCAGCCAACCAATTGTCTAAACGTTAGTCCCGAACAGAAACCGGGTTACGACTACATGAAATTTGATGGCGATGTTCATTTCATTAAGGCAGAAGGCTCGGCAACAGAGGCTAACAAACCTTACATGATATTGGTGGACGAAACCTATATGCCGAAAGACGGACAATCGTTCTTGGCCTTGCAGTATGGCGCAGACATTATGCCCACCACCGCCCATAAGAACAACACTTACTTGGCGGGCGAGAAGGCTACGGGAAGTGGAAACGGAACGAACTATGCCTTTGAAAATAGGGGTACCTACTGCGGCGATAAAGTTGAAAAGGTGTTCTACTTCGCCAACAATAAGTACTATTCATCATTGAACTTGCCCACCGACCCGAAGCAGGTGAAAGTAAGGCCATTCCGTTCGTACTATTCGTTCAGCAGTACAAGTGGAGCCAAGATGGCTTCCTTCGACATCGTGTTTGGTGAGAATGGCGAAACCACCACAGGCATTGATGGCGTAAGAGCTAATGCCGACCTAGCTGTAACAGCAGCTAACGGAATGATTACATTCTTTGCAAAGAAAGCACAACGGGTAGAAGTGTTTGGTGTTAACGGCATGAGTGTGGCCAAACTGAACTTGAAGGCCAACGAAACACGTTCGGTTTCTGTTGCCGCTGGTGTGTATGTTATTAATGGAGTAAAGGTATATGTACAATAATGAAAGGGATTAGCTATGAAGACGAATTATGTAAAGCCAATATCTGAGATGGTTACCGATGAGTATGAGTCAATATTGATGTTACAGAACTCTGGTAATCAATCAGACGATGCCGATGCAAAGTCATTTGTATTCGACGAAGAGGAAGAAGAGGAGGATACTCTGCCTTGGGGTGTTGTCTACTAGGATGCTAGGTAAATGAACAACCATTGACAATTTGCAAAGGCTAATTGTTGAAACATTATACTTTAAGAAAGCGGAGCGTACCTGTTATGGGCGCTTCGCTTTCTGCTATTTACAAGTGGAGCGTTAAAGGGGAAAGGATGGTTTAAAGGTGAAAGGGTGAAAAGGTGAAAGGGTGAAAAGGTGGAAAGGTGAAAAAATGGCTGCGCCTTTTAAGGGTGAAAGGGTGAAAGGGTGAAAAGGTGAAAAGATGGCTGCGCTTTTAAAGGTGAAAGGGTGAAAAGGTGAAAGGGTGAAAAGGTGAAAAGATGGCTGCGTATTTTAAAGGTGAAAAGGTTGAAAGGTGAAAAGATGGCTGCGTATTTTAAAGGTGAAAAGGTGAAAGGGTGAAAGGATGAAAGGGTGAAAAGGTGAAAAGATGGCTGCGCCTTTTAAAGGTGAAAGGGTGGTTTAAAGGTGAAAGGGTGAAAAAGTGAAAAGGTGAATAAATGGCTGCACCATGCTCGTTTCTCAACTCGTAAAGAGGTTAACTGATCAACTTGTCAATTCGTCAACTTGTCAACTGATTAACTCTTACACTCGCCAATCATTGTAATCTTTTTAGTATAAATTTTAACATTGTGAGTGCAATTTTTGCCAGCTCTAGCTCATCAAGCCGCAAATTTTCAATTCTCGCGAGGGTTTGTTGCGATGCGAAATGGGGGTTGCATGTGAATGGTTAAATATTGATTTCAGTTGCATAAACACGCAACTGGTGCCAGATTTTGGGCTATTTGCACCAAAATAAAGTGCAATATGCTGCTAAATGCACTGCGTTTTGGTGCTAAACGCAAGGTAAAATGGTGCTAAACGCAAGGTAAAATGGTGCTAAATGCAGGGTAAAATGGTGCTAAATGCAGGGTAAAATGGTGCTAAATGCAGTGCAAAAGGCTGCTAAAAGCGGGAGGATATGTATAAATATCCACATCTAAGAGATAAGCAAAACCTCTTCGAAGCGTTAAAAGAAGGCTCAAAAGGGGCAAAATGGTCATTAAAAAGTGGGGTTTTAGGGGCTAAAAGTGGGAATTTGGGCTTGAAAAATTACGAACCAAGAACCAAATTAGAAAGGTAAAATGGTGCAAATTGCAGGCGATGTTCTCTAAAATGTACAAAAAATAATGCGTGAAAACAAGAAAAGAGGGGCTAATTGCCTACTAATGGGGCTATATTTTCGCTAGAATGAAGTGGAGGGGATGGTGCAGTTTGTAAAGTATTTATACTAAATTTAAGATTTCCGAATGGATTAGTTAGTGCGTTTGTAAACTTATGGACTTATAAGTTTGGCAGTTGGCAGCTATCCGATTTTGTAAGTTTGAGGGCCTATAAGTTTCTGAGCTTATAAGCTTTCATACGCAATACAGGATAAAGAAAAGATTTCAGAGTGGTTGCTGCCTAGAAAAATGACGACTACGCCCAAATTTACGAGTTAATAAGTATGTTAGTTATCAGGCTTACGGATAAACATGGTGAGAAAATGGCGAGTAAATTGGCTGAAAAGCATAAGCTTAAACCTCAATTGCACATAATAGCCTGGATAGATTTTGGGTATGGTTGAACATCTTGTCTGTCTTATTGTTGCAGGCGTACCGGGCTACGTAAAGAGAATAAGACTGGCAAGATGCCGACAAGCAAACGCAAGAAAGACCGAAAGAAATGTAATCAATGCATCCTATTTGATAAACGGGCTGATGCCCGATTGGGGTTAGATGCCAATTGCCTAAAACCAAATCTATACTTTGGGTTTAGGCGGCTGTTGCAGGTTTGGCAGGCTGTTTTGATTGTTGCTTAGCGCAATGTCCGTGGCTTCTATCGTGTAAGCTTGCGTTGGATAACCTTGCCCAGCAGCGGCAACTTATGACTTCGTTTGTTGAGAACTCGGCGCATGTCGTTGAGCTCGTTGAAAAGCGAGGCGGCGATAGATTGGAAGGCGTTGGGTTCTCGTAACGACTTGTCGGCATCAGGGTTTACAATCACATTAATACCTTTTTCTTTTAGAGACACGACAATATCTTTGCCCGCCTCAACGGGATCGCCATCGAAATGTATTACCCCCTCGTTCTTTCGGTGTATTTTTAGCTCTTTACATCTGAAAGTTTTTATCTTCGAGTTTTTGTCGAGTGTTTTGTTAAACATGTCGAGACTAATTTGCGGTGCATCAAGCAAGTCGAAAGGCTCCATAATAATTACGTCTAGCAATCCATCGCTCATCGATGCCCTAGGGGCTATGTAGGCGTTGTTGCCATATTGCGAGGCGTTGGCACACGAAATAAGGAAAGCCTTGTAGCGATGCACGCCCGTTTCGTCTTCTATCTCGTAGGTTTCGGGCTGATACTTCAACCCCTCACGCAGGATGTTTTCGGCGTAAGTGATGGGGCCGCGCTTACCTGCTTGGGCAAATTTTTTGCTAACAAAGGCATCGAAACCCATGCCGCAGGTACAAAAAAAGTAGTGTTCGTTAATCTTCCCATAGTCAAGCCTATGTATTTCGCATGTATTTATCAGCTGCAAACATTTCTTAACGCCCATAGGCAACATTAAATGGCGAGCCAATCCGTTGCCCGACCCACGGGGAATGATGCCCAATGCCGTGTTGGACTCGACAATGGAGCGTGCCACCTCGTTAACGGTACCATCGCCACCAACGGCCACCACCACGTCTATACCTTGTTCTTTGGCCTCGGTGGCTATCTCGCAAGCATGCCCTGCATACTCGGTGGTTCGTATTTCGTAGTCGAAAAGTTCCTTATCGATGTATTTATCAATTGCTTCGGGAATGCCTTTTTTACTTCCCGACCCCGATATGGGGTTCATGATGAACACAATTTTCTTTTTCATTCCGTTTTGTTTATGGTTTTCAGACAGGGTTTAACTTTGCTTTAAAGGCGTTGCCCAAGCCTAATTGCAAAGATAATAAAAAACATTTGATAACAGCACGTAACCGACGAAAAACGTCTTAAAAGCCGATTTCTTTCAAAATATAGGCGTTTTGCTGTATTTTTTCGTACCTTTGCACTCTGATAAACAAACAAAAAGTTCTTTTACCTATTTAAGATGGGACAATTACAAGAAAGATACAAGGCTTATCGTGAACCGCAAAAATATATTCAAGCGGGTGTCTATCCCTATTTTCGCGAGATAACAAGCAAACAGGGAACCGAGGTAGAGATGGATGGACATCATGTTTTGATGTTTGGTTCGAACGCCTATACCGGGCTTACTGGAGACGAAAGGGTGGTGAAAGCTGCCAAAGACGCGCTAGACAAGTATGGCTCTGGCTGTGCCGGAAGTCGATTTCTTAACGGGACATTAGACTTACACGTGCAATTGGAGAAAGAATTGGCCACGTTCGTGCACAAGGACGATACGCTATGCTTCTCTACGGGTTTCTCGGTTAACCAAGGTGTGCTGGCTATGGTGGTTGGAAGAGGCGACTATATTATTTGCGACGACCGCGACCATGCTAGTATTGTAGACGGAAGGCGCTTGTCGTTTGCCAAACAACTGCACTACAAGCATAACGACATGGAAGACTTGGAGAACATCCTCAAGTCGCTACCTCACGAGGCCGTTAAGCTGATTGTTGTGGATGGTGTGTTCTCTATGGAGGGCGACCTGGCCAAACTTCCTGAGATTGTGGCCTTGAAACATAAGTACAATTGCTCGGTTATGGTGGACGAGGCACACAGCCTTGGCGTTTTTGGCAAACATGGCCGTGGTGTTTGCGATTATTTCGGCCTTACCGACGAGGTGGATCTTATCATGGGAACATTCTCAAAGAGCCTTGCATCCATCGGTGGCTTTATTGCATCGGATGCCGATACCATCAATTACCTACGCCATACGTGTCGTTCGTACATCTTCAGCGCCTCTAATTCGCCTGCTGCAACGGCAGCAGCACTTGAAGCATTGCACATTATTCAGCAAGAACCCGAACGTATCGAAAGACTTTGGAACGTTACACGCTATGCTCTACGCCGTTTTAGAGAGGAAGGCTTTGAAATTGGTGAGACCGAAAGCCCTATCATTCCGCTCTACGTTCACGATGTAGAGAAGACTTTTCTTGTAACTAAGCTGGCCTTCGATGCGGGCGTTTTCATCAACCCCGTTATACCGCCAGCATGTGCTCCGCAAGATACGCTAGTGCGTATGGCATTGATGGCAACGCATACGGAAGAACAAGTAGAACGTGGCGTACAAATACTAAAAAAGATATTTGTTGACTTGGGTATCATAAAAAGTTAAACAAATGTTTGCAGTACTCAACAAATAATAGTACCTTTGCAACCGCAAAACAGCAACAGGTTTTGCGACTCGGGGTGTAGCGCAGCCCGGTAGCGCTCCTGGTTTGGGACCAGGCGGTCGCAGGTTCGAATCCTGTCGCCCCGACAAAAACGGCCAATCACACAATATGTGATTGGCCGTTTTTGTTGGTATTATGCCTGTTTCTAGGCGTTGATGTAGCTGTCTTTAAATCCAAGGAAGTAGAGCACGCCGTCTAGTCCGATGGTATTGATAGATTGCTGGGCATTGGCCACAACGCGCGGTTTGGCATGGAAGGCTATGCCAAGACCTGCTTCTGAAATCATGGGCAAGTCGTTTGCTCCGTCGCCAACGGCGATGGTCTGTGCAAGATTTACTTTTTCCACTTGCGCAATAAGTTTCAACAGTTCGGCCTTGCGATGTCCATCTACTATTTCTCCCACATAATTGCCGGTCAGTTTTCCGTTGTCGTCAACCTCCAACTCGTTGGCATACACGTAGTCGATGCCGTATTTGTGTTGCAGAAATTCGCCAAAATAAGTAAATCCACCGCTTAATATGGCTATTTTGTAGCCATATCGTTTCAGTACCGACATTAATCTGTCTACACCTTCGGTAATAGGCATGTGTTCGGCGATGTCTTTCATCACCCCAACATCAAGGCCTTTGAGCAGGGCAACGCGTTTTCTGAAACTTTCCTTAAAGTCTATCTCGCCTCGCATGGCACTCTCGGTAATGGCCTTTACCTTATCTCCAACGCCTGCACGCATGGCCAATTCGTCAATACATTCTGTTTGGATGAGGGTTGAGTCCATATCAAAGCATATCAGGCGACGCATGCGGCGGTACATGTCGTCTTTCTGAAACGAGAAGTCGATGCCCATTTCGGCCGAGAGGGTCATTAGTTGTTTCTGCATGGCCGAGCGGTCTTGTGGGGTTCCTCGCAACGAAAACTCAATACAAGCGCGCACATTCTTGTCGGGGTTCATAATGCTGATGCGACCCGTTAACCTAAGAATGGAGTCGATGTTAAATCCTTGCGACGATATGACCTTTGTGGCCGCTTCAATTTGTTTGGCCGAAAGACTACGGCCAATAAGGGTAAGTATATAGCGATTTTTACCTTGTCCGTGAACCCAATCTTCGTATTGCTGGTCGCCAATGGGTTCAAAGCCGATGTGCACATTTAATTCGGTGGCCTTAAAAAGAAGTTCTTTCATTACCTGGCCAGAGTGTTTGTCGTCGATACGTATAAGCACCCCCAACGACAGCGAGCTATGAATGTCGGCTTGTCCGATGTCTAATATCTGTGCATCGTAACGCGCTAGGATTTTCATTACAGAGGCGGTTAGTCCCGGTCGGTCTTGTCCTGTAATGCGGATAAGTATCTGTTCTTCCTTGTTCTTTTTCGTGTTCATAAGCCTTAGTCTCTTAGATAGTCTTTCGAAATCATGTCGTAATACAGCGCTTCAAGCTCGCCAAGGGTGAGTTCTTGCAGTGCATATTCTATTTTGCGTACCAATTCGTCGCGCCGAAACTCGTCGGACGAATGGCCGAATGTGGTGAATGTTTTTGCCATGTGTAACTTTTTACAAAGGCAAAGATACGCATAAATAACGAAACGCGCACAATGCCGACAGATGTTTTGCAGGTACGCATATAGAAAGAGGTGGGTTAGAGCCTAGCCCCAACCCACTTCTTACATTGATTGCAGTGTGCTATGCGTTAGCCTAACGCCTGCATTATTATTCCCATTCGATGGTCGAAGGCGGTTTTGATGATATGTCGTAACATACGCGGTTAACGCCTTTCACCTTATTGATAATCTCGTTAGACACCTTAGCCATGAAGTCGTAGGGTAGGTGAGCCCAGTCGGCGGTCATGGCATCGGTACTAGTCACGGCGCGTAGGGCCACAGGATGGTCGTAAGTACGTTCGTCGCCCATTACGCCTACACTGCGAACCGACGATAGCAGAACCGTTCCGGCCTGCCAAATCTTGTCGTATAGTTCTTCGCCGTCTTCGCAAATGTAGTTGTGCATGTTCTCAATGTAGATGTCGTCTGCCTCTTGTAGAATGCGTACCTTTTCGCGTGTGATGTCGCCAAGGATACGAACGGCAAGCCCAGGACCGGGGAAGGGGTGGCGTTTGATAAGTCGTTGGGGCATTCCCATTTCCAAACCAACGCGCCTAACCTCGTCTTTGAACAGCCATTGCAGGGGTTCGCATAGTTTCAAGTGCATTTCCTTGGGCAGTCCGCCCACGTTATGGTGGCTCTTGATAACCATACCCGTGATGCTAAGGCTTTCTATTCGGTCGGGATAGATGGTGCCTTGGGCCAACCATTTGGCATCGGTAATTTTCTTTGCTTCGGCATTGAAAACCTCAACAAAGTCGCGGCCGATAATCTTTCGCTTCTCTTCGGGGTCGCTAACACCCTTTAAGTCGGCAAAGAACTTATCGCTGGCATCAACGCCAACCACATTCAGACCTAGTCCCTTGTAAGCTTCCATTACCTTTTGGAACTCGTTTTTGCGCAACATGCCGTGGTCTACGAAGATACAGGTGAGTTTATCGCCGATGGCTCGGTTGAGCAATGCGGCGCAAACGCTTGAATCAACGCCCCCGCTAAGTCCCAAAATAACTCGGTCGTTGCCCAATTGCGCTTTCAGTTCGTTCACCGTACTCTCCACAAACGATGCCGCACTCCATTGTTGTTTACTTCCGCAGATGTTCACAACAAAGTTTTTAAGGAGCGTTGTTCCTTGGGTAGTGTGGAACACTTCGGGGTGGAACTGAACCGCCCAAACGGGGTTTTGCTCGCTTGCATAGGCCGCAAATTTAACGTCGTTGGTAGAGGCGATGACACGATAGCCTTCTGGAATGGCTGTAATGGTGTCGCCATGGCTCATCCATACCTGCGAATTAGGCTCGAAACCTGCGAACAAGGGGTTGTCTAGGCATATATCTTGCAGGTGGGCACGGCCGTATTCGCGGGTTCCCGTTTGCTCTACCTTTCCGCCATTGGCATGCGAGACGAACTGCGCGCCATAGCAAATGCCCAGCACAGGGTATTTTCCGATAAAGTCGTTTAAGTCTACTTTAAACGCCTCCTTATCGTGAACGGAGTAGGGCGAGCCGCTAAGGATGACACCAATGACGGAGGGGTCGTCCTTGGGAAACTTGTTATAGGGTAAAATCTCGCAGAAAGTGTCGAGTTCGCGCACACGGCGACCAATGAGTTGTGTGGTCTGCGACCCGAAATCCAAGATGATAATCTTTTGTTGCATGTTGTCGTTGAGTATGAAATTCGGTTCTTCGTCCGTTTCCAATCACTTGTATATGGGGCGAAGACCCTTATTGTTTATTGCGCATATAAATGTTGTAAGATGTCTGCATCGCTGATGGCAAGACCGCCAGCCTTGGGTTTTGGCAGACGTTCTAGCGTGTTAAGCTTGCCCACATCAAGCAGTTGCAGCCCCTGTTGTTCGTATCCGCGGATGTCGTTTTGGGCGCATTGGTCGAGATAAAAGTCGATAATGCCGAACCTAGCAGGGTATTTCTCCATCTTTTCGAAAAGCTTTGGCGAAAACGAATGGATGCCGGCGAAGGCCAATTTCTTACATGTCTGTGGGTTGAGTGTGGGGTAGGGCGAGCGTACTTCTCCCGTTTCTATGTTCGTCCAGCCAACAAGTCGCATGTCGTCATTGAAAAGTAGGTAGCGTTTTGTTTCGCGTTGGCTTACAAGTAGCAAGGCATCGCTCTGTGCTTGGTGGGCATAAAACGCTTGTAAGTCTACATTGCTAATGATGTCTACGTTGTGAATGAGGATGTTGGCTGTGGGCGAAAAGAGCTGGGCAGCCTTTTTCAGTCCGCCTCCTGTGTCGAGTAAGAGTTGTGATTCGTCGCTTACGGCAATCTCTACGCCGAAGTTGTTGTTGGCTTGAAGATAGTCTACGATGGCTTGTGCAAAGTGGTGAACGTTTATCACCATGCTTTTTACGCCGCAAGCTTTCAGCCTTTCGATGGTGCGTTGCAGCAAAGTTGCTCCGCCAACCTCAACCAATGCCTTGGGTATGCTGTCGGTAAGCGGTTTAAGTCGTGTTCCCAAACCTGCCGCAAAAATCATTGCTTGCATCATGCTCGTGCTGTTTGTATTTTATTGTGTTGCAAATTTAACCATATTTTTTCACTCGGCAAAGGTTTTGTCGTGCCTTTTGGCTGACTATCAATGGCGTTGTCGCTTACCGCTTTGCCTGTAAAACCGAACTGATGTTCTGCTCACGATGGGTGATATGCACCTCAATGCCAAACTTCTTATGCAGATGTTCGGCCAAATGCTGTGCCGAATAAACGCTGCGATGCTGACCGCCCGTACAGCCAAAACAGAACATCAGGCTGGTGAAACCGCGCTGAATGTAACGGCGCACATGGTGATCGGCCAAGGCATAAACGCCATCCAGGAAGTTTAGTATCTCGCCATCGTCTTCCAAGAAACGGATAACAGGCTCGTCAAGTCCTGTTAATTGCTTATAAGGTTCGTAACGTCCGGGGTTGTGCGTAGAACGACAATCGAAGACATATCCGCCGCCATTGCCCGACGTATCTTCGGGAATGCCCTTGCGATAAGAGAAGCTGTAAACGTTAACCACTAGCGGCCCTTTGCCGTCGTACTTAGAAAACGTGGCAGGTCCATCTTGTGGGTGCGCCTTATATACGGTGTGGGGGGTTGTCTTAAGGCCGTCGGCACGACTCAGTGCAGGTTCTTCGATATGGGCGAATTGCGGCAACTCGGTCAGTCGCCTCAGCATATCCATCATGTAAGGGTAGGGGAAGAACTTCTTTAATTTAAGCAATTCGCGCAAGTTATCAATGGCTGGCGGAATGCTATTGATGAAATGTTTCTTGTGTTCGAAGTAGCCCCTGAACCCATAAGCACCCAATACTTGCAATGTTCTGAATAGAACGAAAAGGCTGAGACGTTCAACGAAATGCCTTACCGATGGCACTTCGGTGTAGTTTTTCAACGAGTTGTAGTATTCGTAAACCAGTTCTCGGCGCAGTTTAAACGGATATTTGGCTGCCGCCTGCCATAGAAACGAGGCCAAATCGTAGTAAAACGGACCCTTTCGGCCACCTTGGTAGTCGATGAAATAGGGCTTTCCGTTGCTGTCGAGCATCACATTGCGCGCTTGGAAGTCGCGATAAAGAAAGCTCTCGCTCTTTTCCGACGTCAAATCCTTTGCAAAAAGGCGGAAGTTTGCCTCCAATTTCAGCTCATGAAATTCAAGTTCAGTGGCTTTGAGAAAGCAGTATTTAAAGTAGTTGAGGTCGAAAAGTACACTGTCAACATCAAACTCCGGCTGCGGATAACACACTTGCCAATCCAGTCCGCGCGCACCTCTTATCTGTATGTTTGGCAGTTCGCGTATAACGGCTGTAAGCAATTGTTTCTCGTGCATGTTGTACCTTCCACCCGATTCGCGTCCGCCGCGCAGAACGTCGAATAGCGAGGTGCTGCCCAAGTCGGTTTGCAGGTAGCGCAATTCGTCATCGTCAACGGCCAGAATGCGAGGCACGGGCAATCGCCTTTCCGTAAAGTGGTGGGTAAGGTATATAAAGGTGTGGTTCTCGTCCCTGCTGTTTCCCACCACGCCGATAACGCTTTCTCCGTCTTCACCAGTCAGTCGGTAATACTTTCTGTTGCTTCCCGCTTCGGGCAATTGAGCCATCATAGCTGGAGCCGTACCTTTCCATCGTTTATATAGTTCAGCTAGTTTTTCCATTTTGTGCGCCTTCGTTTGCTTAATCTTCGTATTCGTGTTCTTCGCTTTGTTTGCGTCTTCTCCTGTCTTCGTCGTATCTAGCCAATAAGCTATCGGCTGCAAAGAGCAGCAAAAATATGCCAGCAGACATGAGGAACGACTTGGTGATGTAGACCAAGCCTGCCGATACAAGGAGGAGTACAAGGATGCGTTTCCAGTTAATTCTTATTTTCATGAACACAAAGGTAACAAAAAGTTATGGTGTAACGGCCAAAAGCATGAAAAATGTGCATATAAAAAAATCGGATGTCTCCCGACAACCGATTTCCAAAACAAACTACTTAAAAACTAATCTACTAAAACAAATCAAAAAAATATCTTTGAATGGATTTCTCCATTGTATCTTCTTTACATTTGCAAAATTAGTCAACTCTCATTAAACTACAAAATGTTTTTATTTAAAAAAGCCAAATCAATATGCAAAGAAAAGCTAAAAGGACGTCTATCCGAAGATAAACGTCCTGGTATTTAGCTATTTTGGCACTTTTTTGAGCCTTTTTGTAACTATCTTACATCATTCCGCCCATCCCAGGATTTCCCATAGGCATTGCAGGAGTGTCTGACGGTTTTTCAACAATGAGGCATTCGGTGGTTAGGAACATGCCTGCGATAGATGCGGCGTTCTCTAATGCCACGCGTGCAACCTTTGCGGGGTCGATAATTCCTGCCTTACGCATATCCTCGAAGGCATCGGTGCGAGCGTTGTAGCCGTAGTCGCCCTTGCCTTCGCGAACCTTTTGCACCACTACTGCACCTTCACCGCCTGCATTGATTACGATTTGGCGAAGCGGTTCTTCAATGGCACGCTCAACAATGTTGATACCGGTCTGTTCGTCTGCATTGTCACCTTTAAGTCCTTTCAGTGCATCGAGGGCGCGGATGTAGGTTGTGCTACCGCCAGCAACCACACCTTCTTCAAGTGCAGCGCGTGTTGCACACAGTGCATCGTCAACGCGGTCTTTCTTCTCCTTCATTTCCACCTCGCTGTTAGCACCTACATAGAGTACGGCAACGCCACCCGAAAGTTTGGCCAAACGCTCTTGCAGTTTCTCTTTGTCGTAAGAACTGGTAGTGTTGGCTATTTCGTTCTTAATCTGAGCCACGCGGTCGGCGATGTTTTGCTTTTCGCCAGCACCGTTAACAATCGTCGTATTGTCTTTAGAAACAACAACCTTGTCGCAGGTTCCCATCATTTCGAGGGTAGCTTGCTCCAATTTCAAGCCCTTTTCTTCGCTGATAACTAGTCCGCCTGTTAGCACGGCGATGTCTTCGAGCATGGCTTTACGGCGGTCGCCAAAGCCAGGAGCCTTAACGGCGCAAATCTTCAAGCCACCACGTAGACGGTTAACCACCAACGTTGTAAGTGCTTCCGAGTCTACATCTTCTGCGATAACAAGCAACGGGCGGCCGCTTTCGGCAGCAGGCTGCAAGATGGGGAGGAAGTCTTTCAGGTTGCTAATCTTCTTGTCGTAGATAAGGATGTAGGGGTTTTCCATTACAGCCTCCATCTTATCGGTGTCGGTAACAAAGTAGCCAGATAGGTAACCTCTATCAAATTGCATACCCTCTACGATGCCAATGCTTGTTTCGCGGCTCTTGCTTTCTTCGATAGTGATAACACCGTCCTTGCTAACCTTGCGCATGGCATCAGCAAGAAGTTTTCCTATTTCGGGGTCGTTGTTGGCACTTACCGATGCCACTTGCTCTATCTTGTCGTAGTTGTCGTCTACTTGTTCGGCCGATTCGCGGATATAATCCACCACAACCTTCACGGCCTTGTCGATACCGCGTTTCAAATCCATTGGGTTTGCGCCAGCCGTTACGTTCTTCAAGCCCTCGTTAACAATGGCTTGCGTAAGAATAGTAGCAGTGGTTGTACCATCGCCAGCATCGTCACCCGTTTTCGAGGCAACACTCTTTACGAGTTGTGCACCCGTGTTTTCGAAGTGGTCTTCCAACTCAACTTCTTTTGCTACAGTAACTCCGTCTTTGGTAATCTGCGGTGCACCGAATTTCTTTTCAATCACCACGTTGCGACCTTTTGGGCCAAGCGTAACTTTAACGGCATTTGCCAGTTTGTCTACACCGTTTTTAAGCAAGTCGCGTGCTTCTATATCGAATTTAATTTCTTTTGCCATCTTATGTTTGTTCTTATGTTGTTATATATAATATAAGGAGTAGAACCCAACCTACTGTTTCTGTGTTGGGATAGAATGGTGCAACATAACACACCATAACCCCAAATATCACACGGGTTTACGACGGGCCAATTACTTCACGATGGCCAACACATCGCTTTGGCGCATCATCAAGTATTTCTTTCCTTCGTATTCAAGTTCGGTGCCGGCATACTTGCCATACAGCACGTTGTCGCCCTCTTTCAAAATCATTTTCTCGTCTTTCGTGCCTTCGCCCACTGCAACGATGGTTCCGTTTAGTGGTTTTTCCTTAGCCGTGTCGGGGATGATGATGCCGCCAACCTTCTCTTCGGCGGGGGCAGGTAAAACTAGCACTCTGTCTGCTAATGGTTGAATGTTCATTGTATCTGAATTTTAAATTAAATCTCTTTTTTTAAGAACGCCTCTTCAATAGGAGTCCGACCTATGGTATACGAAAAGCGTGCCAAAAACGTTGATTGACATCTTGGCACGCCTTTACTGACATTTTTTCATGTTTAAGGTTTCCATTATGGCAGTAGTTCATAAGTTTACAGGCTAGATCTAAAAAAAAATGCTGATTTTAAGTACCAACAATCCTTTAAAGGCCATGTTTCAAGTTCCAAAATATGAACTGAAACACGACCTTAACGTTTTGACTCAATGGCCTATTGTGGCTGCCATAAGGCCAAAACAGGCGGCAATCCCTTGGACGGGATATTAATCTACTATTGACATAGAGCCGTTTTGCTTGAATTATTGGGCAGCGGGATCTGTCATAGACATGGACTTACCCTCGTAACTTCCAGCCATTGTGGTTGTCTTATTAGCAACGGTTTGTGCCAATTGGAACTTTATTTTGTAAACGCCATCTTCGGTTTTGTTTACGATGTAATGACTTTCTTTGCTAAGGGCTAGACCATCACTCAAAAATGAGCACTTAACATTTTTAGCATCGCAAGCAATTTTTTTCCCATAGTCCTTGATGGGAAAATTAAAGTTAAGTGTTATAAGATCTTGTCCTTCCTTTATAGGTTGAATAGTTAAGAATATGTTAGCAGTCTCACCTATCTCTTGGGCATTCATACTTACAACTTTGGTTTCTTGACCATCAATTTTTACGATGTTAGACTCATCGTCGTCATCACTACCACAAGCTGTGAATACAGTAAACGAAGCAAGGAACATCATTGCCAATGCAATGAACTTGGAAGTTTTAGAAAATGTTGTTTTCATAAATGTTTTTTTTAGTTTTTCCATGGTGTATTAATGTTGAATCATGATGCTGTAGAAGGGTTCTGCGCTAATCCCCATGGTGACTTGCAGGGAACACCGCCACAACTTACGCTGCAAAATTAGTTATTTAATTTTACATCTTCATCATAAAAGCAACTTTATTTTACAATTATTTTCCAACTTCTCCTCTTTGTCCAATTTGTTGTTCAATATAAACGAAGGGTAAGGGTGTATGTTTGCTGATTATAATAAAACGAAAGAACATAGCATTGCATGTTTACATTAAAATGGCGATAATAAGTAAGGCACACCTCTATATATAAGGAAACCATCTTGACCTTTAACCAAAATCGGTCGTTAGAGACTGTGCAGATTTTGTGTATTGTTGAGCATATTGCCTGTCTTATTCTTGAAGACGTAGCGGGCTACGTTAAGAGAATAAGACAGGCAAGATGCCGACAAGCAAATGAAAGATGGACAGGAAACGATGGAAACAACCTAAAATAATAGGTAGGCGGTATAACGACCGGTTGGCGTTTAATGTTTCCATCAATAAGGAGGAGTTTGTTGTCTTTGTGATGCCAACACAAAATATACACTCCTCAGAAATGTGAAGTGCAGTACAAATCTACGCACGGGGTTATCAACTCACGAAAACCCAACAACTCCCGAAAACATCAACTCAACAACTTACAAGCACAAAAACTTAAGAACTAAAGAACTCACAAACTCATCAACTTAAAAACTCATAAACTTAGCAACTCAAAATGCTTTTAAACTCATCTACTCACAAATCTTAAAATCCTTTCCTTTATTTTACAATGTCGCTCAAATTTTCGATCCGTTCTAGCGAAAATATAGACTATAAAGTAGGTAAATAGCCACTATTTCTAGCCTTACAGGTCGTTTACTTTGTCCATTTTTAAGAACATGAACTGCGTTTTGCACCATTTAGCCTTTCTAGATTGGCTGCCATCTCATGATTTTTAAAGCCCAATTACGCACTTTTAGCCCCAAAAAACCTACTTTTTGGTGAGTAAATTGTACCTTTAAGCCATATACTTCATAGCTCGAGGGGGGGGGTATTTATACCATTGCAGCGGATATTTATGCTTTTCATCTTGCATTTAGCACCATTTCGCACTGCATTTTGCACCATTTCACCTTGCGTTTAGCACCAAAACGCACTGCATTTAGCGGCATATTGCACTGCGTTTAGCGGCATATTGCATTGCATTTAGCAGCAAAATGCAGTGCATTTAGCAGCAAATAGCCTAATAACTGGTGCAAACGGCTGTCTATTTAAATAAAAATTCATTTTGCTGCATGCGCAGGCTAACCCCATTTTGCACCAAAACAAACCTTCGCGAGAATCGATTTTTTGCGGCAAGGTGGCGATTGGTGGACGGAAAAGGCACTCAGAATGTTAAATTTATTGCTGAAAACTATACAAAATGGCGATTATATCGCGTTCACGCGCATGGACAACGGAACAGGAAACACGTGCACTTTTAACTCCTCGCAAATTATAGAAACATTAAAAGTCAAGGCAACGTCAAAGTGTACTCTATAACAACTGCTTGATGCAGTTGCTCATTTCTTTTGCCAATGGCGCACTATCAACATTTCACTGCCAATTCTTTTCATGTTCATCAAAAGATACGTTTGCTTGCCATATCATTGTGTAACCAGACACGACATTGGGGCGTTTGTGAGTGGCGAGAACATTCTACTTATAGGTCGACAACGGTAATGCCTGCACCGCCGAACTGCACATGTTCGTCTTTAAATGATGTTACGTTGGGTACGGTGGCTAGGTACTGTCGGATAAGTTGGCGAAGAATGCCGTTACCCTTGCCGTGAAGGATGCGCACACGGGGCATGCCCACAAGAATGGCATCGTCGATGAAGTGCATCACGGCGTTAAGTGCCTCGTCGCCACGTTCGCCTCTGATGTCGAGATCTTGGTGAAAGTGGCTCTTACGTTCGTCGATAGTTTGCCGCGTTCCTTTACTCATGGTATATTGTTGGGCTTGCTCTTTCTCCGCGGGGGTGGCCAATTCAAGTCGTTTGACGTCCATTTTAGAACGCATACCCCCGAACACCACCAAGGCCATGCCGTTATTGTCGAGCGACTCTACACGCCCAACGGTTGAAAGGCCTTTCATCTTAACAGCATCGCCAGGCTTAATCTCGCCCGTGGGCGATTGTTTCTTACTCACGGCCTCCCTTATTTGTTCGGCAGCTTTCTTCTGTTTCTCGGCCTTTTCCTTAATATGTTTCTCGTGCCTTTCCTTCCTGCGCTTTATCTGTTCAATCTTCTTGGCGATAAACTCGTCGTTGGCAGCAGCATCAACTTGTTCAACCGAGGTGCGGAACTCGCTCAGTTCTTCGCGAATGCGTTTAGTGCGTTCCTTTTCGGCTTGTGCCTCCTTAATCTCACGGATAGTTGTTTCTATACGTTTGTTGCTTTCGCGGAGCAGTTCTTCGGCCTGTTCTTTCGCCCGTTTCAGTACATCTTTCCTTGTTTTTCCAATTTCCTCGATGTCTTTTTCATAACGTTCGATGGTTGCCTGCAATTCTTTCTCTTGCTTATGTATGGTGGCTCGCTTGTTTTCCCAATAGCGTTTGTCGCGCACAATGTCTTGCAAGTACTTGTCGCTCTGTATATAGTCTTCGCCCACAATGCGCGATGCGTCTTGTATTACCTCTTCGGGCAGACCTATTTTGCGTGCAATCTCAATGGCAAACGAACTTCCTGGCTGTCCAATAGACAGCATGAAGAGGGCCTGCATCTCCTTCCTGTCGTAGAGCATGGCTCCATTGGCCACGCCCTGATGGGTATCTGCAAAATGTTTTAGGTTTTGATAGTGGGTGGTGATGACGCCAAACGCACCCTTGTTGCAAAACTGGGTGAGCACAGACTCGGCTATGGCGCCACCGATGAGCGGCTCGGTGCCCGTACCGAACTCGTCGATGAGGATGAGGGTCTTATCGTTGGCATGTTTCATCATCATCTTCATATTGAGCAGATGCGACGAGTAGGTGCTGAGATCGTTTTCAATGCTTTGCTCGTCGCCAATGTCTATCATCACATTTTGGAACACGCCAAATTGTGAAGTGTCGCCCACGGGTACAGATAAGCCACATTGAAGCATGTATTGGAGCAGGCCTACGGTTTTAAGACAAACCGATTTGCCGCCCGCATTGGGGCCCGAAATGATGAGAATTCGCTTTTGTGGAGTGAGTGTAACATCCAGAGGAACAACCTTTTTACCCTGTTTCTCTAACGAAAGCCTTAATAGCGGGTGCACGGCTTGCCCCCAGTCGATGAGGGGCTTGTTGCTCAGCTGTGGTTCGATGGCCTTGAAGGTTCGGGCCAACTCTGCCTTGGCACGGATAAAGTCTATGTGCGCCAATAGCTGATAAGAGGCAGTCATGGGGGCAATGTGTGGCCGAATGTCGTTAGACACCTCTTTTAATATACGCACAATCTCCTTTTTTTCGTCGGCCTCTAATTCTCTTATTTTGTTGTTTGCCTCCACAACTTCGGTCGGTTCGATGTAAACCGTACGGCCAGAGGCCGACTCATCGTGTACGATACCGCCGATTTTGCGTTTCATTCCAGGCAAGACGGGTATCACAAGTCGGCCCTCGCGTATGGCAGGCGTAACGTCTTTCTCTACCAATCCTTCTTGTTGAGCATTTCGTAGGATGGAATTGAGGATGCGCGAAACGCTTCCTTCGGTTTGTGCTAGTTCGCGCCTGATGCGTGCCAGTTCGGGTGATGCGCTGTCTCTTATCTTTCCGAACTTGTCTACAATTTGCGTGATGCGGCGCACGATGTCGGGAAAGGTGGCCACATCTATGGTTAATTGTTGCAGGGAAGGGTAGGGAAAGCGTGCCTCTTGGCCCTCGGTAGCCACTTCGCCCTCGGTGGTGCGGTTGAGAAACCGCACTACTTGGTGGATGGTGTCGAGCGAACGTAGCAGGTCGAAGAGTTCTTGCTCATCAAGATGTGTTCCTTCGATGCGCAGGCGCGAAAGGGTGTGGCGCAGGTCGAAGAAGTATTGAAGGGGGAAATCATCGGCTTGGGTTTGCAAAAGCCTGAACTCGCGGGTCTGCGTAAGCCATGTTCGTATCTCGTCGGCATCGTGGTTCATGGACATATCGTCTACCTTGGTGGTGCCAAGTGTAGACAGACATTTTCCTTTTAATAAGGTTCTAACCTCATTGAAACCTATTTTCTGCTCAAAGTTATTCGGATAAATCATGCTGCAAAATTACTTCACATTATTGAATTGGCAAAACCAAAGGAAGAAATACTGCTTTAAAGTGATGTGGGAATGTTGCAAGCTTTCATGTTTTGTCTTGCGTGGTTATGCTGTGCTAGGCGCATTGCATCACTAAAAAAGCACCCGACGAATGTTCGACAGGTGCTTTTGTGGGTTTGTTGAAACTGTGATTATTACTTGTTTTTGAGCAAATCGCGAATTTCAGCAAGCAGTTTTTCTTCGTTGCTGGGCTCTGCTGGTGCCTCTGGAGCAGCAGGTTTTTCTTTCTTGCGCGAGAGTGAATTGATGCCCTTGATAAGCAAGAAGATACAGAAAGCGATAATCGTGAAGTCGATAACGTTCTGAATAAAATTGCCTAACATGATTTTGGCTGCATCATCTTCTGTGCCAAGAGGAATAACCAACGACTTGAAATCTACCCCTCCAATCAATAATCCGATGACAGGCATCAGCAAGTCGTCTACAACAGAGGAAACGATTTTGCCGAAAGCTCCACCTATGATAACACCGACCGCCAAATCTATCACGTTACCCCGCATGGCAAAGTCTTTAAACTCGTTTAAAAATTTACTCATTGTT
>ERZ773014.606-NODE-606-length-24221-cov-15.083837_pt1 | contig 24221 bp, 20 predicted proteins | sample MGYA00580841_ERZ773014 | MGnify/ENA primary metagenome ERZ773014 (study PRJEB29015, sample SAMEA2737989) | human oral metagenome | biome: human oral; feature: human-associated habitat; material: dental | place: China | collected 2067 ...
GAAGGACGGCGGGTTCTTCCTCGGCGTCTACATCGCCGATGTCAGCCACTATGTCCGTGCGGGCGAGCCGCTCGATCGTGAGGCAGCGCGGCGCGGGACGAGCGTCTATCTCGTCGACCGCGTGATTCCGATGCTCCCGAAGGAGCTGTCGAACGGGATCTGCAGCCTGAACGAGGGCGTGGATCGTCTCTCGATGGCGTGCGAGATGGAGATCGGCATGGACGGCGAGGTCAGGAACTATGAGATCGTGCCGTGCGTGATCCACGTTGCGCGCCGCCTTACCTATACGCTTGTCAATAAGGTGCTCGCCGGTGAGGAACCGTTTGTCTCGGACAACGGCGATATCCGCCCAATGCTCGAGACACTGCGCCGTCTGCGTGAGGTACTGCGTGCCAAGCGCCATCGGCGCGGCTCGATTGACTTTGAGCTGCCCGAGGTCAAGGTAAAGCTCGATGCCGATGGGCATCCCGTCGCGCTCGAAAAGCGTACGGGTTCGATCGGCGAGTCCATCATTGAGGAGTGCATGCTCGCGGCAAATGAGACCGTGGCGCGTCACATGGAGCTGAAGGAAGAGCCGTTCGTCTACCGCGTGCATGAGACGCCCGCCGCCGAGAAGATAGAGCGTCTGCAGAGCCTTCTCGCCGCACTCGGTCTGCGCCTCCATGTCGATGAGGACGGCAAGGTGCGCCCCTCCGACATCCAGCAGGTGCTTGATCGCGTTAAAGGGCAGCCCGAGGAGCGCATCATCGGGGCAGTCGCTCTTCGGTCGATGCAGCAGGCGCGCTATTCGACGGCGAGCCTTGGGCACTTTGGCCTTGCGGCGCGCTACTATACGCATTTCACCTCGCCGATCCGACGTTACCCTGACCTCCTGGTGCATCGCCTCCTGCGCGAGACGTTTGCCACGGGGCATATCGCGGCGGAGAAACGCGAGCGTCTGCGTGCGCTCCTCCCCGCGGCAGCGGAACACTCCTCGGCGCGTGAACGCATCGCCATCGAGGCGGAGCGTGAGACGACCGATATGAAAAAAATCGAGTACATGGCGCAGTTCGTGGGCGAGACCTACGAGGGCGTCATCAGCGGCGTGACGGCGTTCGGCATCTTCGTCGAGCTCGAGAACGGCGTCGAGGGACTGGTCCACGTCTCGACCATGGTCAACGACTACTACAGCTATATTGAGGATCAGTATGCGATGGTGGGAGAGCGTACGGGCACGCGTTACCGCCTCGGTGATACAGTGACCATCATCATCGCGCGCGCTGATGTACAGGCGCGAACGCTCGACTTCGTGCTGAAGGACAATGGTGTCTATGAACCGGGGGCGGCTGCTCCCGCCAAGAAGAATACTTCACCGAGGCCTGTGAAGGAATCGGCGGGGGCAGAGCAGCAACACTCTTCCCGTCGAAAAAAGAACGAACGCCGCCCTGGACCGACATCCACTGCGGCAGGCGCGGGATATGGTGAGCGCCGCAAAAAGACACGAGGGGCCCATGGCTCAAGCGGCAGCCGCGCCCAGAAGGGGGATCGCGCCGCCCATGCAGCGGCGGAGAGCGTGCCGCGCAAGGGCCGTATGGATGGAAAACCGGCATCGCAGCGCAGTGAACGTGATACAAGGCGTCATGCTGACCGACCGCAGCGCGGCGAGCGCAGTGACAGCCGCCGTGATGATGAACGCAGCGGGCGTGACTACCACCGCGTTAAGGTGACAGGGCTCAACAGCGCGGTCTGGCCCGATCCGCCGGGCTACCGCAGCCGGAGTGAGGAGACGGAGCGGACGGAGAAACCGCGCCGCGCCCCGCGCCCGTCACGCCGCATGAACCGCAGGACGGAGGGCGGTACGCGCAACGCCGAATGAGGAACATCAATGGGAAAGAAAAACGAAGGCGTCAAGATCGCCTGTGAAAACCGCAAGGCGCGGCATGACTACTTCATTCACGAGACCTATGAGGCGGGGATGGAGCTGGTCGGTACGGAGGTCAAATCCCTGCGCGCCGGCAAGGCAAATCTGCGCGACAGTTACGCCTACATCAAGAACGGGGAAGTGTTCCTCGACCACATGCATATCAGCCCCTACGATCAGGGCAATCAGTTCAACCACGATCCGCTGCGCGTACGCCGTTTGCTCATGCACAAGGCAGAGATTCTGAAACTCTTCGGCAAAACACGGGAAAAGGGGATGACGCTCATCCCCCTGAAGGTCTATTTTAAGCGCGGAAAAGCAAAGCTTGAGCTGGCACTTGCGAGCGGCAAGCACAACTACGATAAGCGCCAGTCGCTGAAGGAAAAAGCGGCGAAGCGTGATGTGGAGCAGGCGCTCAAGGCACGTCAGCGCGGGTAGAATGATTCAATCGGAGGATATATGCAGGAAAAGTCAGCATCGCCCGCACTTCGACGCGGACTGAAGAACCGGCATTTACAGATGATTGCTCTCGGCGGGGCAATCGGGACCGGGCTGTTCTACGGCTCGGTCTCGACGATTGCCCTTGCGGGACCTGCCGTCATGCTCGCCTATCTTCTTGGCGGCATCATGATTTTTTTCATCATGCGGATGCTCGGCGAGATGGCAGTGGATGAGCCGGTCTCGGGCTCCTTCAGTCACTATGCGGGAAAGTACTGGGGTGACTTTCCAGGATTTCTTTCCGGCTGGAACTATTGGTTCAACTACATCATTGTCTCGATGGCGGAACTGGCGGCGGTCGGCATCTACATGAATTTTTGGCTGCCCGATCTGCCGCAGTGGCTCTCTGCCCTCATCTGTCTTACTGTCATCACTGCACTCAACCTTGCCAATGTGCGCATCTATGGGGAGATGGAGTTCTGGATGGCACTCGTCAAGATCACGGCGATTGTGCTCATGATTGGGCTCGGCGGCTGGCTGCTCGTGACGGGGGCACCGTTCCCCGAGAACGTCAGCAACCTCTGGGCGCACGGGGGCTTCCTGCCGAACGGCTGGTGGGGCTTCCTCCTTGCAACGGCGGTCGTCATGTTCTCGTTCGGCGGCATCGAGCTCATTGGCATCACGGCGGGGGAGGCGGAGGATCCCGACCGCACCATCCCGCAGGCGATCAACCAGGTGATCTGGCGTATCCTCATCTTCTACGTCGGTACCATGGCGATCCTCATGGCACTTTGGCCGTGGAACGAGGTCGGCGCGGATGCAAGCCCCTTCGTCCAGATTTTCCGCAACGTCGGCATCCCTGCGGCGGCGCATATCCTGAACTTCGTCGTGCTCACGGCGGCGGTCTCGGTCTACAACTCCGCGATCTACAGCAACAGCCGCATGCTCTACGGACTCGCACAGCGCGGCGATGCCCCGCAGGCACTCTGCCGTCTCTCGCACCGCGGGGTGCCCGTGCGCGGCATTCTCATCTCCTCGGGGATGACGCTCATTGTCGTCTTCCTCAACTACTTCTTCCCGGGCGATGCATTTCTCTATCTGATCGCGATCGCAACCTGTGCGGCTGTCATCAGTTGGACGACCATCGTCGTTACGCATCTGAAGTTTCGTGAGCAATGTGCACGTGAGCGGAAGACAATCAAATTCCGTACGCCGTTTTACCCGTGGATCAATTACCTCTGTCTTATCTTCCTCGCGGGGGTTGTCATCATGATGGCACAGATCCCCGGGATGCAGATTGCCGTGCCGATCCTGCCTATATGGCTGATCGTGCTCTGGCTCGGCTATCGGTCGAAGCGCGGGAAAAACTGACGGAACATATATGCAAAGGGATGTTGCCTTCGGGGACGCATCTTTTTGCATAGAGCAATAAAATCTGTCTATTAGACAGAAATAATAATCTGTGGTAGAATATGATCTAAATTTTTGAAAGGAAAGGAGGAGACGGATGATCTGCAAAGAATGCGGCGCGAAGATCGAGAATCTGACACGCATTTGTCCGCACTGCGGAGGGCGCGCCCTCGTCGATGACGAGCTTGAGACATGGAGTTTTCTCGCCGATACGGCGGCCCGAAAACGCCATGAGATGCCGGCAGCGATCGCGCCGAATGAACCGACTGTGCCGCCGGCAGATACGGCGGAACAGCTGGCAGAACTCGAACGCCTGCGGGACTATTTTGTGAAGTACAGTAATCTCTATCAGGTTGTCGACGACCTGCGCAGCATTGAGTGCGGGGTGTCGCACCCATCCTTTCCGTTCTGGCTGCTCGTCGGCGGACTTGCCGCTGCACTTGTCTATTTCCCTCTCTCTCCTTTTTTGCCGCATTTCGTCTGGACATATTACTTTGTCCTGTGGGCGGCGGTCAGCGCGATTGGTTACCTGCGTGCAGGTCGGCGATACGAGCATCGTGCGGCGGAATATGCCATGCTGCGCCGACAGGCGGAGAATGATCTGCACGAGATGTATAACCGTTGTGAAAATTGCTTTCTCCCGCTTGCATGGACGCCGCCGCCGCGCATTAACCGCATGATTGCGGCACTGCGGATGGGTGAGGTTCGCTCGATTCAGGAGTATATGGTACGGGAGGCGTCGTAACGATGGCAGAAATTCGCATTAAACGGGTTTATGAAACACCGACAGAAGACGATGGATTCCGCGTTCTTGTGGATCGTCTCTGGCCGCGCGGCATCTCGAAGGAGCATGCCGCCCTTGCGGACTGGTGGAAGGATATCGCACCGAGCCCCGAACTGCGCAAGTGGTTTGGACACAAGGCGGAAAACTTTGCGGAGTTTACCGAAAAGTATCGGACGGAACTCTCGACAGGCAGTGCCGCACCTGCGCACATGAAAACGGCCGCTGAGCACCTTGCAAAGGGGGAGAACGTCACACTTCTCTACGGAGCGAAGGATCCGAAGCTCAATCAGGCAGTTGTTCTGCGCGACTGGATGAACGGAATGATGGATAAGTGATACATTGTCACTTTTGATATAGTGACATCACCTATGTGACGATGTTTGATCAATCATCGGGAAAAGACTGTGATTATTTCAAATCACGGTCTTTTTTTCTTGCGATAAATAATAAAACACGCTATATTCTATCTATAACAGCAACATATGAGCTGACTCATCACATATGTGAAAACTGATAGGAAAGGGGGATGATGATGCAGGCCGTTGATAAACGGATCCTTATCAAGGCGGCAAATCTATACCATACAGAAGGCTTGAAGCAGAGCGAGATTGCACAGCGGCTTGGCGTTGACCGCACGACGGTCAGTAAGTACCTGCGGCGTGCGCTTGTGTCGGGGATCGTTCGCATCACCGTTGAGATGGACAGCAACGAGGAACTCGAGAGTGCCTTGGAGCACCGCTTCGGCCTGCGTGAGGCGTGCGTCGTCGCACACAGCATTGACCTCGAGCAGGTCAAGAAGCGCATGGGACAGGCGGGGCTCAGCCTGCTGCGCCGAATTGCGGCCGATGGACAGACCATCGGTCTGGCGTGGGGGACGAGCATCCGCGAGCTGACGCGCTGCGCGGCCGAGGAGCAAATTCGTGCGGTGCGTGCGGATTTTGTTCCACTTGATGGAGGGCCTGAGAGCCTCGACAGCGAACTTCATGTGAATACGCTCTGCTATGAACTCGCAAACGCCTTTGGCGGGCGCAGTCATTATATCTATGCCCCTGCTATTGCACGCACGGGCGAGATCGCAGAGGCGATTCGGCAGGATATCAATTTCGAGCAGATTTCAAAGCTCTGGGAGAAGCTTGATATTGGGATTGTCGGTATCGGCGCCCCCGTCAAATCCTCCAACTTGGTTTGGATGGGGAGTTTTGGTCGAGAGGGGATCGAGAGCCTCTTGCGCAGCGGTGCTGTGGGGGAGATCTGTTCCGTGTTTTACGATGCGGACGGCCGCCCCGTGACGAACGAGTTCCATGACCGCATCATCGCGGTACAGCTTGAGCGCCTCCGCAGCCTGCCGTACTGCATCGGCATGGCGGCATCGCGTGAGAAGGTGCCTGCCATTCTCGGCGCACTGCGCGGCCGCTATATCAATGTTCTCATCACGGATGAGGAGACAGCAAAGATTTTACTCAATGAATAATTCGGGGGTGAGAACAATGTTTTGGCTGATCGTTATCGCGGTGAGTATGTGGGTCCTTCAGCTCGTGCTGAGTATCCTCCAGTTTCGCCGTTTTGCCGCACATGTGCGTGAACTGCGCCATGAGGGGCGCGTCGCCATCGGCAAGGCAAAGGGGCGTTTTGCCGCAGGGGCGATTGTGCTCTTTGTGATCGATGGGGACTGTAATATCCTGCGTGGGGAGATCATGAAGGGCGTCACCGTCTTCGCGGGGTTCCGACCATTTGACGACTTCAACGGGGTGAATCTCCTCGATCTCGATGAGGAGCATGTCGCCCGCTATGATCGCCAAACGCGCCGCGCCGTGCTTGGCGCGCGTGAGGAATATATGATCTATCAGGAGCAGGGCACGGCATTCGCCGGTTCAGCATAAGACTCAGGAAGCACTGATAAATTCAGCCCTGTCATCTTGGCGCATCTTTTTCGCCCTGCCATCGTCGACAAATCCTCCACATAGCTTTGGCTATGCGTCCGGTTTGTCTCCTTGACAGGACAAAAAATCTACACCAATCTGACAGACTTCATTTTATCAGCGATTCCCTAACTTTTTCCATGTGAAAGGAGACAAACGCATGGACACACTCATTCTTTTCGCACAGGGATTCATCGGGATGTTCAACAAGGGCGGTGAGACACTCATCAGCTGGGTGACGGGCATTATCCCGACGCTGCTCTGCCTGCTCGTCGCGATGAACGCAATCGTTCTCTTCGTCGGAAATGAGCGCGTGGAGCGATTTGCACATTTCTGTGCAGGCAATCCATTTTCCCGCTATGTCATTCTTCCGTTTATCGGGGTGTTCTTCCTCTGCAACCCGATGGCACTCTCGCTGGGAAAATTCCTCCCGGAATTTTACAAGCCCTCGTATTATGCAGCATCGTCTTCGGCATGCCATACGATGAACGGTATGTTCCCGCATGTCAATCCCGGTGAGATGTTCGTGTTCCTCGGCGTTGCCAACGGCATTACGACGCTCGGACTGCCCTATACGGATCTTGCCGTCCGCTATCTGCTCGTCGGTCTCGTGGTCAACTTCCTGCGCGGCTGGCTGACGGACTTCACGACGGCGTATGTGCAGCGTCAGCAGGGCGTTGAGCTCAGCAAAGAGCCCGCTGTGATGAAGTAAGGAAGAAGGGAGCAATACCATGGCAGAGTATAAAAGTGTTGTCGTCTCAGCAGGTTCGGGCGGCTTTGGCGGCCCGCTCACGCTGACGCCGGACGAGAAGAGAAATAAAATCGTCAATATCACGGGCGGGGTCATCTCGGATGTTGCCCTTCGTCTCGGCGAAATGACGGGCGCAGAGGTTGTGGATGGCTTCAAGACCAGTGTTCCGGAGGAGGAAATCCTCGCCGTGGTCATTGACTGCGGCGGCACGCTGCGCTGCGGCATCTACCCGCAGAAGCGCATCTTTACGGTGAACGTTAAGCAGACGGGACCCTCTGGTCCGCTTGCCCAGTACATCAAGGAGGATATCTACGTCTCGGCGGTCAAGCCGAACAATATCGCATTCAGCGACGGCTCGGCAGCGCCTGCTGCGCCGGCTGCATCCGATGCAGCTGCGGCGGCACCCGCTCCGAAGTACGATACGACGAAGAAAATCACGGAGCAGTCCGGCGGCCTTATGGCAAAGATCGGGCAGATGATGGGCGGCATCGTCGCTACGTTCTATCAGGCGGGACGCGAGTCCGTCAATACCATGATTACGACGATCCTTCCATTCATGGCTTTTGTCTCCATGCTGATTGGCGTTATCCTCGGTTCGGGATTTGGCGACTTCGTGGCGCATTTTATCTCGCCGCTTGCATCCTCTCCGATTGGACTGGTTATCTTAGCTCTTATCTGCTCGTTTCCGCTTCTTTCTCCGTTTCTTGGGCCGGGGGCAGTCATCGCACAGGTGGTCGGTGTGCTGATTGGTGTGGAGATCGGGCTTGGGCACATCCCGCCGAATCTTGCTCTCCCTGCTGTGTTTGCGATCAACGTGCAGTGCGCCTGCGACTTTATTCCGGTCGGCCTCGGTCTTGCCGAGGCAGATGCCAAGACGGTGGAGATCGGTGTGCCCGCTGTCCTTTACTCTCGCTTCATGACAGGCCCGCTCGCCGTTATCATTGCGTGGATCGCCAGTGCGGGGCTGTATGAGAACTGAGATGTTTTGCTTTCTTTCGTAAGGGAAAAGGAGAATACGATATGAGCTGGTTGAATCTCGATGGAAAGACGGCGATTGTTACGGGCGGCGCGTCGGGGATCGGCAAGGCGGTCGCCGAGGAGTTTTTGGCGCAGGGTGCGAATGTTGTCGTCTGCGATATGAACCCGCAGGCACCTGCCTTTGATGAGAAGAATGGAAAGGTGCTTTACGTCGTTACTGATGTGACGAAGCGTGCCAGTGTTGCAGCGATGGTTGCTGCGGCGAAGGAGAAGTTTGGACATGTCGATATCCTCGTCAACAATGCAGGCATCAATATTCCGCGTCTCCTGGTTGATCCGAAGGATCCGCACGGTAAGTATGAACTGGACGATGCTGTCTTTGATAAGGTAACGGCAGTTAACTTCAAGGGCGTCTATCTCTGTGCACAGGAAGTCGGGCGAGAGCTTGTCGCACAGGGACACGGCGTTATCATCAACATGAGCTCGGAGAGCGGCATCGAGGGCTCCGAGGGTCAGAGCATCTATGCGGCAACGAAGAATGCGGTCAATTCCTTTACGCGTTCGTGGGCGAAGGAGTTCGGCAAGCTGGGCGTGCGCGTTGTTGCCGTTGCGCCCGGTATCCTTGAGGCGACGGGGCTGCGTACTCTGGCCTATGAGGAGGCTCTCGCCTACACGCGCGGCATCACCGTCGATGACCTGCGCAAGGGATATGCGAGTACCAAGACCACGCCTCTTGGGCGCAGCGGCAAGCTCTCCGAGGTCGCCGACCTCGTCGCCTATCTCGCCTCCGACCGCGCCTCCTATATCCACGGCGTCACATATAATGTGGCGGGAGGAAAGACGCGGGGCTGACAAGAAAACAGCACGTGACAAAACGCCGCCAACGAAGCATAGAGCCTGTTGGCGGCGTTTTCATATATGTATGTTTGTTCATCGCTCTGCCGATGTCACGCGTGAGGAGAGCACGACCATGAATACGGCGAGGGCTGCGATGCCTGCGGCGAGTCCAATATAGCCGTTTTCGGTCAGTCCGTCGGTGATGTAGCCGATGAGGGAGCAGGAAGCGACGACGGCAACGTAGGGCAGCTGGGTCGATACGTGGTCGAGATGGTGACACTGTGCCCCTGCCGAGGCGAGGATGGTGGTGTCGGAGATGGGTGAGGCGTGGTCGCCGCAGACCGCGCCCGAGAGGATAGCGGCGACAGAGACGACGAGAATGTCGGGCGCCGTCTGTCCGAGGACGGCGATGGCGATTGGGATGAGGATGCCGAATGTGCCCCAGCTCGTGCCCGTCGCGAAGGCAAGCCCTGCTGCAACGAGGAAGAAGAGCGGCGGCAGGAACATGACAACGCCCGCATTGGCGGCGACAATCGTGCCGACGAAGCCGCCGAGGTTGAGGTACTCCTTGCTGCAGATCCCCGAGAGCGTCCATGCAAGGCAGAGGATGAAGATGGCAGGGGTCATTGCCTTGAATCCCCAGCCGAAGCTGTCGCAGAACACGTTGAACGAGACGACGCGGCGCGGCAGGTAGAGCAGCCCCGTAAAGACGAAGGCGATGAACGACCCAAGCACGAGGGATTTTGACGAGTCGCAGTCGGCGAACGACTGTGCAATGCTCTTGCCCTCGTGAATGCCGCCCGTATACAGCATCCCGTAAATGCAGGCGGCGATGAGGACGAGCAGGGGGAGCACAAGATCGATCATTTTGCCGCGTCCCTCGCTCGCTGCACTTGCCGATGCCTCCGCCGTGTCCTGATACTCCTTCGGAATCTCGAACTCCACATTGGACTTCTCGACACTCCTGCGCATCGCTCCGAAGTCACGACCCGTCCATATAATGTAGAGCATGAAGAGAATTGTCAGCCATGCGTAGAGGTTGAACGGGATCGTCTGCAAAAAGAGCATAAAGCCGTCGATGGGCGAGTCCTCCGGCAGGGACGAGCCGACTGCCGCAGCCCAGCTGGAGACGGGAGCGATGATGCAGATCGGCGCTGCCGTAGCATCGATGATGTAGGCGAGTTTTGTCCGCGCAATCTGAAACTTGTCCGTAACGGGGCGCATGACCGTGCCGACGGTGAGGCAGTTGAAATAGTCATCGATGAAGATGACGATGCCGAGGAGCACCGTGACGAGCGACGCGCTTCGCTTGCCGTGAATCGCCCGTGTCGCCCATTCGCCGTAAGCATTCATCGCGCCGGAGCGTGTGATGGCGGCAACGAGAATGCCGAGGATGACGAGAAAGACAAGAATGTTGACGTTGCCGCCAACTTTGTTGGCCATCACCTGAAACATCGTGAGCGTCGCCTGCAGGAAATTCCCTCCTGCAAAGAGCATCGCACCCGAGAAGATGCCGATGATGAGCGACATATAGACTTCTTTCGTCCAGAGTGCGAGGACGATGGTGATGATTGGCGGCAGAATCGACCATGCGGTTGCTGTCATGAGTTAGATACACTCCCTAAGATAGTATTTTGCAAAATCGCTTCCCATTATAACAAAAAAATGGGATTTGGAGAAGAAAATTTATGTCTCTCCTGTCGCCTCACTGTTGAAGCGATAGCCCGCGCCCCAGACGGTCTGGAGCCACTGCGGGGTCGAGGGATCGGGCTCGATCTTTTCGCGGAGACGGTTCATGTGGACGGAAACGGTGGAGGTGTTGCCCATGGCATCCAGATCCCAGACGCGGTCGTAGAGCGTCTCCTTGCTGAATACAATCTGCGGGTGCTCCGCGAGAAAGAGCAGAAGCTCAAACTCGCGCGTGGCTAGGTGCACCTCGCGTCCTGCAACAAAGACGCGGTGCGTCCACGGCTGGATCTCAAGCTCACCGAAGCGCAGGACCGTCGGCGTTGTCTGTTCGCCGCCCTTGAGACGTTCGTAGCGCGTGATATGTGCCTTGACGCGTGCGGCGAGCTCGCTCGGGCTGAAGGGTTTTACGATGTAGTCATCGGCACCGAGACCCAGCGCACGGATCTTGTCCACGTCCTCGAGGCGCGCCGAGACCATGAGGATGGGGATGTCGAGCACCTTGCGCACATCGCGGCAGATCGCGAAGCCGTCTGCACCGGGCAGCATGACATCGAGCAGGATGAGGCTGTACTCGCCCGTGAGCGCGCGGCGTTTGCCCTCGTCCCCGTCGGCAGAGATGTCCACGGCAAAGCCGCTTGCCTCAAGATAGTCACGCTCGAGTTCTGCGATGTCGTTGTCATCCTCGACCAGCAGTATTTTTTTCATTCCGTGTTTCCCTCCTTTATGATGGGCAGCAAAAGCACGATGCAGAGGCCTCCGATCGGTGACTGCTCTGCGCGAACGCTGCCGCCGAGCGCCGTCATGATCCGGCGCACAATGGCAAGTCCGAGCCCGCTGCCCGCTGCAACGTTCGTGCGTGCCGTATCCGTACGATAGAAGCTATCAAAGAGCTTGGGCAGATCCTCCGCTGTGACGCCAACGCCGTCGTCGTCCGCACGGATGGCGAGGAAGTCGCCCTCGACGACGAGCATCATCTGCACATGCACGCGGTCGCCGCGTCGATATTTGCTGCTGTTTTCCCATATGTTTTTGAGCACGCGGTCAAACTCCTCACGGTCAATGCGTATGTATGCCGTTGTGCCGCCCTCATCCAAGGAGAGATGCAGATCCTGCTCCGCAAAATCGGGAGCGTGCTCCCGTATGGCATTGGCGAGAAAGTCCCGTGCGTCCACCGTCTCCCATGTGAGCGGGAGACGGTCGGTTTCGAGGCGCAGAAACTCGCGCAGGCGTGTGGTCAGGCGCTCCATGGTCGCGGCAGAACGCTCAATGCGCTCTGCATAGGTGCGCTGCTTCTCGGGCGTCTGCGCGATCCCGTCGAGAATGGCGCTCGCGTAGCCCTTGATCGCCGTGAGCGGGGTCGCGATGTCATGGAGGATGCCGATGAAGAGTTCTCTGCGCCGCGCTTCCTCCTCCGCCTCACGCATACGGGCGCGTGCGAGATCCTGTCGCATATCGTCGAACGCGCGGCAGGTCGCGCCCACCTCATCATTTCCCATCGGGGGAAGTGCGTGATCGAGATCGCCGCGCCGGATGGCGGCGGCCGCCGTGCGCATCTCCTCGAGTGGTGCGATGATCTGCTCGGAGAGGAGGCGTGCGAGGTAGCGGCCGAGCAGCAGGATTCCCGTCGATGCCGTGCCGATGAGCAGGACGAGGATGGCGTTCAGTACGAATTCACGCATGTCGTGCGGAATCAATGGCTCCTCGCCGCTCATCATGGGCACGGCACCCGCCCCCATGACGACGGTGCCGCTGCGCAGCCCCTCGTAGCGGAAGAACAGTCCCTCCCGATCCCATGTGAGCGCAGCTCCGCGCGGACCGCATTTGAGTGTGACCATCCGGCGGATCTCCTCCGGATTGGCGCCCTGTGTCAGGTAGTTTTCCCCTTTCTGAACGACGAGGAGGCGGATGCCCGTTCCCTCGAGGAGGCGGATATCGCTTTCAATCTCATGCAGTTTGAACTTCTTTTTCTCAGACTCGGCGCGCAGGGAACTGAGCGCGAACTGCACGGAGAGCGCATTTCCCTTCTCCGGCCAGAGGAGCGCGAGCGCCTGCTGCTGGAGCGTGCCCGCGTGTTGCAGACCGCCGAGCAGCGCCGCACCGACGGCGACGAGCACTGCAATCGGAATGATGACCATGAGGGCGTTTGTCACGAGCAGTTTCGTCTTTAGGGACAGATCGCGCAGACGCATGACAGAACCTCACTTTCACAGAACTGCGGAAAATCTTACGCTATTATAACCGAAATACAACAAAAAATCTCAGCACAGAAACAAATTTCAAAAAAGTTATTTTTCTGTTTACACTTTGTTTAACATTTCCTCGTATGATGTACCCATCAGCAATGATACAGCATATGTGAACGCCGAAAGGCAGAGGAGGAAATCATCATGGAAATGCAGAATGTCAAGAATCAGGTCAAGCGTGTATTCACCCCGGCACGCCTCAAGAAGGCGGCGGCGCTCGCCGTGCTCATCGGTATCGTCAGCGCGGGCGGCGCGTACTACCACCACAGCCAAGCGGAGGCACGCTCCGCAATGGAGAAGCAGGCGCGTTCGGAGATGATTGCGGCACAGGCGTCGCAGAGGAGTGTGGTTCTCATTGACGAGTCACATGTGCGGACAATCGCGGCGGAGGCAATCGGAAAGTCCGAAGCGGAGCTGGACTTCCGCAGTGTTTACCTGACGATGAAGGATCACGACGACCGCGATGGGAAGCATGACAGGAAGCATAAGCGTGACCGTAAGCATGACCGTGAGGAGCGGTGGGAGCATGAGCGCGGCGACCGTCCTGCGATGATGGCACCGCAGCCGACCGCTCCCGCGGCTCCGGCAGACGCAAATGGAAACGCAGCGGCGGTACCGCCAATGGGAACGGCACCTGCACAGGCAACTCCTGCCGCCCAGCCGACGCCGAACATGGGGCAGTCGGACTTCCGCCCCGTCTACAAGGTAAAGTGCTATGCCGGAAATGTGGAGTACAAGCTCTACATCGATGCCGTGACGGGCACGGTGCTCTCTAGCAAAGTGGATGTGGATGACGACTTCTTTGACAAGCACTTTTGATGAAGGATGAACGCAAAAACAGCGCTTCTCACGGAGCGCTGTTTTTCTGTGTGAGTAATGATGAAACTGAATTTATTAGTGATTTCTTAGCAGGAGAATATGAAGATGCGGCGAATTGAGTCATATATGGTTTCGTTTGTCAGCGACAGATAGCCTGTCGCCTTTATGCGCGCGGTTATGCGGGGAGTTGATGCTGTCTTCTGTGCAGAAACAATCGGGCGCGGGGGAAAGGAGAGAATATTTTGCAGGAACAAGAACTAAATAAGGGAAGGGGTATCGGCTTCCAACTGAACGCGATCACGCTTATCGGGATTGTCGTGATGGTGACGACCCTCGTTTCGTTCGTTGGCTACCACGCGTACGATGAACTTCTCAACATGGGGTCGCAGGCGAAGTACAATGAGCTGGGCGACAAGGTGCGCCCCGTAGTCGGCAGCTACGACGCGGTCAAGCAGTCGGGACTGGATCTGCGTCAGCACATCTACGAGCTCATGAAGGCTCCCCCCGAGGCACGCAGCCGTGAGGCACTGAACGCGCTGCTTGAGGATGTCATGGAGTCCAATCCGAACCTCGTCGGGGTGGGCGTGGTCTTTGAGCCGAACGCCTTCGACGGGCAGGATGCCGCACATACGAGCGACCCGCTCTCGGATGGGACGGGGCGCGTCATCCCCTATGTCGGACGCGAGGGCAGTGTGCTTGAGTTCGAGCCGACGACGGGCTATGATTCGGATTCGTGGTACACAGAGCCGGCAAAGACCTCGAAGCCGACGCTCACCCCTGCATACTACGAGGAGGTCGGCGGCAAGAAGACGCTTGTGGTTTCCATCGGTCTGCCGATCCTTGTCGACGGCCGTTTTGTCGGTGCGATCACGCTCGACTTCGACATGGACAAGGTTCAGGAGATGTTCGAGAAGCTCAGTACGCCCGACAACATCTACCTCATGCTCGATAGCAAGGGACAGGTCATCGCACACGGCACGAACCGGGATATGGTTATGAAGGACGCGTTCCAACTCATGCATCTGGATGCGGCAGAGCAGAAGGAAATCTTCTCAGACGGATCGTACAGAAAAACGCAGGTCTCCCCGACCACGGGTAAGGACTCGGTCTATGTCTACCATGCGGTTCAGTACAACGGGATGGATACGTCGTGGGTGGTCTTCTCCATTACGGACAAGGATAAGTTCACCGGTGCCGCGCGGGATATGGTGATCTTCTCCGTTGTACTGGCGGTGATCTGTACCGTGGTGCTCGTCATCGCGCTTGCGATGTTCATCCAGCGCCGTCTGATCGTTCCCATTGGGGATGTGACGGGGATTTTGACGCGTTTTTCCGATCTCGATCTGGATCACGAGAAGGGAAAGCATGCTGCGATCTATCTGGATCGTGCCGATGAGATCGGCGCGATGATTCGTTCGCTCGGGCGCATGGCGAACAGCCTGCGCGAGATCATCGGCAAGATCAACGGTGTCTCCCAGTCTGTTGCGGCAACGAGTGAGGAGCTGACGGCGACGGCGCAGAACACGGCGCACTCGGCGGAGACGGTGCGTAAGGGCATCCACGACATTGCCGAGAGTGCACGCGTACAGGTTGCGGACACGCAGGATGCCGTCAATCATACGGATGAAATCCTCAAAATGCTCGATGATAACCGCAAGGTCATGACCGAGATGAACGCGGCGACGGAGAACATTCATAAGCGCCAAACCGAGGGCGCGGAGATTCTCGCCGACCTCATGAAGAAGTCCGCCGAGACCGCCAATGCCACACAGGAGGTCGCGCGCGTGGTCGAGGAGACGAATCAGCGTGCGGAGCGCATCGAAGAGGCGAGCGCGATGATTCAGTCCATCTCCGAGCAGACGAACCTCCTCGCGCTCAACGCCGCCATCGAGGCAGCGCGTGCGGGCGAGGCAGGACGCGGATTCGCGGTCGTCGCCGAGGAGATCCGCAAGCTTGCCGAGCAGTCGCGCGGCTTTACGGACGAGATCAACGGCATCATCGGTGAGCTCAAGACGAAGTCACAGCAGGCTGTTGATACGATGGAGGTCTCGAAGAAGCTGGTCGAGGAGAGCAACGTCAACCTCGAGCGTACGCAGCGTCGCTTTGACATGATCGCCGAGGCGGTCGAGGGCGCGAACAGCGTTGTGACGAAGCTGAACGCATCGGCGGAGAAGCTGACGGAGAAGAATAAGGCAATCGCTGCTGTCAGCAACAAACTCATGGATATGGCGAAAGAGAATGACGTGACGACGGATGAGGCAGAAGCCGCCGTCGACACGCAGACGCAGGCACTTGCGGATATTGCCGAGGCGAGTGAGAGCCTTGCCCAGATCGCAACGGATCTGCAGAACGAGGTCTCGCGCTTCAGCGTCTGATCGTCGGTTACCTGTATATTGACATTGAAAAGCCCTGCCGCAGGATTGCGGCAGGGCTTTTGCATACGTGCGGTTTTACCGCAGCAGGAAGAACAGTGCGGGATAGACGAGGAAGAAGAAGGCGATGCTTGTGGTGAGAAAGCCTGAGATGGTATAGTCCACGTTGAGACGGTAGAGTTTTGCCGCCGTGACGGAGTTGATCGCGCCGGGGGTGACGGAGAAGACGAGAATTGCACCGAGGAGGATGGGATCTTTGACGAACGGGTAAGAAACTGCCATCATAAACGCGGGCAGGATGAGGAAGCGCAGGGCGAAGAGGTCGAGGGTGTATGGGGCATAGCGGCGTGCACGGTGCAGGTTGACAAGTGCACCGACGGGCAGCATGCCGAACCATGCGCCGAAGTGGATCAGCCCCTCAAACGCAGTACCGACGGCGGGCGGGCGTTCGATGCCCGCCGCGTTAAGCATGAGCCCCGCGGCCATACCGAGGATGCTGAGCTGGTTCCACGAGAGGAAGATATCGAGAAAGCGCATGTGGATCTTGCCGCCGTGTCCGTGATTTTTGTGCTGCAGATAGTAGTACTGCGCCATTGGAAATACGGCGAGCACGAGCATAAGTGTCTGAAAGATGCCCATGATCTGCGCGTAGGCAAAGCCCTGCTCGCCGTAGAGGATGTAGGCGCAGACACCGCCGAGGGTGGTGATGTTGGACATCATCGCATTCGCGAGGTATGCGCCGCGGTCGAGGGGATTATGATATTTACGGATGAAGAATGCCCAGCCGACAAGCCCCGGAACAAGGACGATGAGGATGCCGTAGACCGGGATGAGGGCAAGATCCCACGAGATCGGCAGTGTCCAGCAGCTCATGAGGGCGAGCACGGTGTAGATGATGATGACGTTCAGGCGCAGGATGCGGCTGATGAGTGCGTCGGAGATCTTCCCGTGCCGATAGAGGAGATAGCCGACGATGAGCGGCGCGAGGAGGTCGGTGAAGAGATAGATGATGCGGAAATCAGAACTGTCCATGGGAAAACTTCTTTCTATCGCAATGATTGTTGTGTGCCTTCGTGTGATGTTCCGCGCAAACCATGATTCACATCATCGGAACAGGAAAAAGGTGATGGGGAAGATGACGCAGAGGTAAAGTACGGTGGTCACAAGAAAGACGGCGATGGTGTAGTCAACATTCAGATGGTAAAGGCGGGCAGTGAGGGTGGCGTTGATCGCGGCGGGAACACCTGCGAAGAGGACAAGGGCGTTCTGGATGATCGGATCGCTGATGATGAGCCGCGCCACGATGAAGGTGGCGGCAGGGACGAGGAGGAAGCGCAGGAAGATCATGTCAAGCGTTAGATAGATGAAGCGGCGTGCACGATGAAAATTGATGAGGGAGCCGATCGGCAGCATTGCGATCCATGCAGAAACATGGATGATATAGGAAAATGCCTCCGCAAGGATGGGCGGACGTGCGGCCCCGCCTGCGTTGAGAGCGAGACCTGCTGCCATGCCGAGGATACTGAGTTGGTTCCACGAGATGAGGAGTCTCAGAAATCCGTGTGCGTTGAGGCGTGCACTGCGTCCATGGTTTTTCTGCAGCAGATAGTAGTACTGAGCAATGGGGAAAGCAAGGAGAACGAGCACGAGATTCTGGCATGCGCCGCCGATTTGTGCGTAGGCGAAGCCGCGTTCACCATAGATAATGTAGGCGCAGACGCCGCCTAAGGTGCCGATGTTTGAGAGTAATGCGGAGATCAGATGCGTACCGCGGTCGATGGGGCCGTGAAACCGCCGGCCGAGGAAACGCCAGCTGACAAAACCGGGAAAGAGGATGATGAACGCGAAGAACAAGGGCAGGATAAGAACATCGCGCGTCAGCGGCAGGGCCCAGAAGCTGAACAGCGAGAGCAGGGTGAAGAATACGACGATATTGATGCGGATGAGGCGGTTGATCACCGTGTCGGAGAGCAGCTGCCGCTGATAGAGCACATAGCCGACGATGAGCGGCAGGATCAGATCGGTGACGAGAAAAATCAGACGGGACATCACTTCGTCCATGGGAACACCAGACTTTCATGCTATGGGTGGGAGCGGATACATCGTGCCGTTCTATGATTTTTTATCCTAGCACAAGTACAGATCGATGTAAACTTTGTGAAACGTTCTCAAAATTTTGAGGGACAAAAAGGAAATGTAAAAAAGGCGGCGAATTACAATTATATACAATGTTTTTAAATGACTTTTCGGCATTGCTGTGCCGAAGGGGAATACATGGTGCATCTCATAAGGAGGGGACGTTACATGACGGTAACAGACAGCGGATTTGGTGCGTATGATGTGCGCGGTGTCTATCCGGATCAGGTCAATGAGCAGCTCGCCTATCGTATCGGGCGCAGTTTTCCGACGCTTTTTCACGCGGAAACGGTCGCTGTCGGACACGATATACGTCTGTCGGGGCCGGCGCTGCGCGATGCACTTGTGAAGGGGCTGACGGAAGCCGGCTGCAACGTCGTGGACATCGGTCAGTGCGGTACGGAGATGATCTACTTCACGACGGCACATCTGGGACTTGACGGCGGCATCATGATTACGGCGAGCCACAATCCAAAGCAGTACAACGGGATGAAGTTCGTCCGCGCGGAGTCGCGCCCAATTTCCAGCGATACGGGACTCAAGGATATCGCGGCGATGGCGGTCGGAGAGACCTATCCTGCGCCCGCACGTTCGGCGGGCCACGTTGAAAAAAAGGATATTCTGGATGAATATGTGAAGCATATTCTCTCCTATGTTGACGTGAGCAAACTGAAGCCCTATAAGATCGTCGTCAACACGGGCAATGGAGCGGCGGGCCCCATCATCAACGCCATGGAGAAGTTCCTGCCGTTCGAGCTGGTCAAAGTTTACAATGAGCCGGACGGCAACTTTCCAAACGGTGTGCCGAACCCTATTCTGCAGGAGAACCGTGAGGCGACGGCAAAGGTCGTGCGCGAGACAGGCGCAGACTTTGGTGTGGCGTGGGACGGCGACTTTGACCGCTGTTTCCTCTTTGATGAAAAGGGCGGCTTCATCGAGGGATACTACATGGTCGGCTTCCTCGCTGAGGCATTTTTGAAAAAGAACAAGGGTGCGAGCATCATCTACGATCCGCGTCTGACATGGAATACGCTTGAAATCGCGGAGCAGCTGGGCGGCAAGGCAGTCATGTGCAAGAGCGGTCACGCATTCATCAAGGACAAGATGCGCGCGGTCAATGCAATTTACGGCGGCGAGATGAGTGCACACCACTACTTCCGTGAGTTCTCCTACTGCGACAGCGGACAGATTCCGTGGCTGCTCGTTGCAGAGCTGATGAGTGCGGCGGGCGGCAAGACGCTGTCGGCGCTTATGCAGGCACGCATGGATCGCTATCCGACCTCGGGGGAGATCAACAGCAAGGTTGCCGATGCCAAGGCGGTCATGGATCGCATCGAGGCAAAGTACGGTGCGGGCGGCACGGTGACGAAGGTGGATGGCCTTTCGATCGAGTTCCCGCAGTGGCGGTTCAACCTGCGCATGTCAAACACAGAGCCTGTGATCCGTCTCAATGTTGAGACGCGCCAGGACAAAGCCCTGCTGAAGGAGAAGACGGATGAACTGCTCGCGGAGATCCGCGCGTAAAGAAAGGGGATTTTTGGGATGAGTCTTGTACTGAAGTCGGGGTTTACGTTTGACTATGACAACCTCTACGGCGAGGGGAAAGTGACGGATGCCGATCTTGCCTTCTATGCAGAAGATCTGAAGAAGGCACATGCCGCAATGAAGGTCATGCGCGAGACGGGCTTTATCCGCGCACATCTCTCGAAGGATGGGGAGCCGGAGAAGGTGCTGTTCTCGCAGACGCCATACATCAAGGAAGGCAATATCAACTCTCCTGCGTCCCTTGCACGGCTGAAAGAGCTTGGAAAGCACGCACAGGAGAATACGGATGTCGTGATTTCCCTTGGCATCGGCGGCTCGTACCTCGGGAACAAGGTGCTGTTTGATGTGCACTGCGGCGAGCTCTGGAATTCGCTCTCGAATGAGCAGCGCGGCAACTATCCGCGGATCTACTTCAGCGGCAACAACATCGATCCGCGCCGCACGGGTGACATCATCAATCACATGAAAGATGTCGCGCAGATCAAGAAAACACATGGCGGACAGCCGCTGCGCATCATGCTCCTCGTCATCTCGAAGTCGGGCGGCACGCTCGATACGATGTCGAACTTCATGGTGATGTACGATGCGTTCATGAAGGCGGACAATATCGAGGTCGAGGTGGTCGCGGTCACCGACCCGAACGAGGAGAAGCCGACGCTGCTCAAGAAGCTCGCGATGGACATGGGCTGGAAGCAGTTCGCCGTGCCGGACGGCGTGGGCGGACGCTTCACGGTCTTCACAGAGGTCGGACTCACGCTCGCGGCGTGCATCGGCTTTGACATCGAGAGCTTCCTCGCGGGTGCGCGCGATATGGATGCGGCGTGTCAGAACGACGATCTCTGGCAGAACCCCGCGATGCTCAACGCTGCGCTGAAATTTGCGGCGTCGGAGAAGCACGGGCGCGACATCGAGATCATGATGCCGTACGGCGACTATCTGAAGTCCGTCTCCGAGTGGTACATTCAGCTGCTTGCCGAGTCGCTCGGCAAGCAGTTCAACAAGGAGGGCAAGGAAGTCTGCTACGGTCGTACTCCTGTCGTTGCGGTCGGTACGACGGATATGCACGCGCAGACGCAGCAGCATCAGCAGGGCAAGCTCAATAAAGTCGTGCAGTTTATCCGCATCGACAAGTGGGCGGATGATCTTGTCATTCCGAACGTATTCCCTGAGGTCAAAAAGCTCGCTGATATTGCGGGTGTGACAATGGGGGAGGCCCTCGAGGTCGCACGTCAGTCAAATGCAGATGCACTCGCCTCAAACAAGCGCTACAGCGCAGTGTTTGGACTGCCGGAACTGACGCCGTATCATCTCGGTGAGCTGCTCTATATGCTCGCGATGTCCATTGCCTACGAGGGGGAACTGGCGGATGTCGATGCATTTGATCAGCCGGGTGTCGAGGCGTACAAACGTATCATGGGGCCGAAGCTGCAGGCTCTCAAGGGCTGAGCGGCTGCTCTGCTGCGCGGCGTGGGAACTGCACGGCAGAATGTATGAATATGCTTCGGGGGGGACTGCTGCGGCAGTCCCCTTTTTGCAGGAGGTGCACCGTGCAGCACGAGTGGAAGAAATACTTTAGCGCGGCGTATCGACGGCAGCAGATAGCACTCGGCGGAGGTCTTATCCTTCTCATTTCCGTGTGTGCGATCCTCATGGAGGATCCGGCACCGCCGCCTGCACTGCCTCCTGTCAGCCATGCGGAGACATCCGTGACGGAGGTGCGGGGACTTTCTGCAGCAGCACGCCGCAGTGCGCTGCGTGATCCGTTCACGGCGGCACATGAGACGGAGAGGGCAGTGAATGCCGCGCCGCGCGCTGTGGCGTCCCGCGAGAGGAATGTCCCGCCGCAGACCGTTCCTGCTGCTTCTCCGGTACAGCTGCAGGAAGTGTCTGCAGAAGCAAAAACCGCGCTCGTCCTGCACGGTGTTGTGACAGGAGCAGACGGACGGCGCATCGCCATTGTCGCCGCGGGGAAGGACAGCGCGGCACTTGCCGCAGGCGACACATGGCATGGATATACGCTTGACGCACTAACCGACAGAGCAGCAACGCTGCGCACAGCACATGGTGTCGTCACGCTCACAAGGGAGTAAATAGGATGAAGCGATGGATCATAACGACGGCACTCCTAGGTCTGCTGCTCTCTGCTGCGCCGGTTTCTGCTGCGTCCGTGACCGTCGATGTGACGGGCGGCGATGTGCGGTCTGTGCTCCTCGCAGCGGCACGCATGGGGAATCTGCCGCTTATCGTAGACGATAGTGTCACAGGAACGGTAACGGCACATCTTACGGGGGAAGCGGAGGAGGTGCTGCACCTCATTGCCGCTGCACGCGGGATTCATCTCGAGCGGCACGGAGATGTCTGGCTGGCACTTGGCACAGAAGTACACGACGCTCAGCGGCGCGTGCATACTTATACTGTCCGCTACGCAGACCCCGAGGAACTTGCTCATGCGGCAAATTTATCCTTGACGGGTGAAGGAAAACGAGCGATCGTGTCGAAACCTAATAAGGATATAGGTGAAAGTGGGGACTCAAGTTCTGATGTGCAGCGGCGTGTTCTTGTCGATACCGCGACGAATACACTCCTTTTTTACGGGACGGAATCAGAGGCATTTGCTGTGCGCGAGATCGTCTCTGCGCTTGACACTGCACCGCGTCAGGTGTCGCTCGAGGCGCGTGTCGTTGCCGTATCAAAGCGGGCGGCAAAGGAGCTCGGCGTCGATTGGTCGTGGTCATCTCTGCCGCAGTATCCAAACGTGACGCGTGACTCTGCGGGCAATTGGCACGTCAGTGGCCGCAATGCGGGAACGGCGGGCAGGAGCGCACCGGGAGTCATCCGATTTGGACGAGGTCCTGAAGGGCTGCCGTATGAGTTCTACTACTCGGCGGCAATTCGTGCGCTTATCACGGAGGGAAAGGCGAAGATGCTTGCCCGCCCGAATGTGACGACCGTGCAGGGGCGCGAGGCTCTCATCAACATCGGTGCGGAGGTGCCCGTGCCGGTTGTGACGACGTCCAATAACGTGACGACGACCGGCATCGAGTATCGTGAGGCGGGGATTATCCTGCGCTATACGCCGCGTGTTACGGCAGATGGAAATATTGTCGCACATGTCCACACAGAGGTCAGTACACCTGTATTTGTCGATGATCTGAAGGCATACCGCTTTCAAAAGAGAAGTGCAGACACGACCGTCCGTTTGAAGAATGGAGAAACCATGGTGATCGGCGGGCTCATCGACAGCGATGAGTCGCGTACGCTTGCGAAGATTCCGTTTCTCGGTGATCTGCCGCTCTTGGGGGCATTCTTCCGTACCGTACGAACAAGCAAAAACGAGAGCGAATTGATGATCTTTCTCACAGCACATGTGCTGGATGAGTGATGAGGCAGAAAATGCGGAAAGAGGGGGTACCGGGTGGCAATCAGAATACTTTTGGCTGACGATCATGCCCTGCTGCGGCAGGGGATCAAGCGTGTACTGAATTTTGAAGACGATCTTGAGGTCGTCGGTGAAGCAGAGGACGGACAGGAGGCGCTGGCGCGAACACTCATGCTCAAACCGGACATCCTTCTGCTTGACATTAATATGCCGGGGCTGACGGGACTGGATGTAGCGAAACAACTGAAGCAGGCACGTTCGCGTGTCAAGATCATCGCACTCACGATTCATGACAGCGATAATTACGTTCTTGAACTCTTGAAGAACGGTGCACTCGGCTACCTGCTGAAGGATGTTGAGCCCAATGTGCTCATCAAGGCGATCCACATGGTCAATGAGGGGAATCCTTTCGTCTATCCGAAGCTCGCCGAGCGCCTCTTTGGCACGCCTTCCATCTCGGGCGACGTCGGGCGCATGGCGAAGGAAATCTGGGACGAGAGCCGCGGGGAACGCCTCACCCCGCGCGAGATGGACGTGCTCGGCTGCATCGCAAAGGGGCTGTCGAATCAGGACATCGGCAAGGCACTAGGGCTCTCCGAAAAGACGGTCAAGAACCATCTCACCAGCGTCTTCCACAAATTGAAGGTGAATGACCGCACGCAGGCACTCGTCTACGTACTGAAGAATAAAATCGTTTCGCTGGACTAAGGGAACAGCAAGTCGGTGTATGCAGCTTTTCAGGGCATACACCGACCTTTTTGCCATTAGTTGAGAAATATTTTCGTTGAAGCCGTAGAAATGGTCTGCTATACTACTCGGCAAAGAGGTGATGCTATGTCGGAAATTTTTGAGGGACTGATGATCCCCTTCATTGGTACGGCGCTCGGTGCCGGCTGTGTCTTCTTTCTGAAGGATACGCTCAACCGCAGTGTGCAGCGCGGACTGACAGGCTTTGCCGCGGGTGTTATGGTGGCGGCATCGGTCTGGAGCCTTCTCATCCCTGCGATGGAGGGCTCTGGCG
>ERZ773014.607-NODE-607-length-24188-cov-24.780177_pt1 | contig 24188 bp, 14 predicted proteins | sample MGYA00580841_ERZ773014 | MGnify/ENA primary metagenome ERZ773014 (study PRJEB29015, sample SAMEA2737989) | human oral metagenome | biome: human oral; feature: human-associated habitat; material: dental | place: China | collected 2067 ...
AGGAGAACGTCCCTGTGGAAAGATGGTTCTTGTCCGAAGGCGCGTTGCTCGCGATAATGCCGCCCTTTAGATCGGTATTCTCTCGGGCGTAGATGTCAAAGCCTTTGCTTCCTGCGAAGAATCCTGCCTGATCGCGTGCACTGCGGTAGTGGGAGTCGACCGTTCCCTTGTTCCGAGATCCACCAATGGTGGGGTCGAAGAATTTTCTCCCGGTGGGAGAGGTGACTTGCGTGCCGTTGGGCTTTGGCGTGCTGTTCGCTGCGTTTGTGGTTGGAGGATTTTGTGTCTGACCCGTGGATTTAGTTGAGGTCTGTTTGTCCTTTGCCTTTACGCCCCACGAGAAGCCAAAGCCGGTAGAAGAATTTTGCTCCTCATAGGTTTCCTTCTCCTGCAAGGTCTCAATATTCAGATTCCCGCCGACATTTACGGTGGTCTTCTCGCCCTGTGCCTTGCTCCCGATGATGTCCATATCCTTGCCAGAGGTGAGGCTGAGGTTGTCCTGGGCAGAGACGAGGGCAGGGGAGTATGCGGTCACGGATTCCTTACTGTTTCCGTTGCCTTTGCTTGCATTGACGCTGATATTCGACAGTCCCTGCGGGGTAAAGGATGCACCGATGCTTGCAGAGCTGAATTTGTTCTCGGTTGTGGTGATGCTTGTATTCTCACCCGCTTCAAGGCGCACGTTCCCCTTGGCGGTGAGGGACATATCCTTGCCCTCAATTGTCGAGCCCTTGACGGTCAGGTCACGCTCACCCGCAGTGATGTTTGTATTTCCACCCGACGCGATCCGGCTTCCCGCGTATTCGTGGGTTGTGCTCTCCATATGGCTGTAGGATTTGCTTGTCCCAAAGCTGACATTCAGGGAGAATGTCGCGTTTGTGAGCGGATTTTTCTTGAACGCATCGTGAATCATGCGCCCCGTTTGGTAGGCGTAAGCAGCTTTGAGTCGGTCGTCCTGTACCTCGCCGATACGGCTGATCGGTGCATAGAGCGACTGTCCGAGATCAAGGAGTCCGTGACCGAGGCTGACGGTAAGCCCTGTCGTCTTGCTCTCCTGCGTGATGCTCTCGCGATAGATGCTATCCTTGCCGTCGATGATGGTCTCCTTCGCTGTGACGGTCGCATCTTTGTTTGCAAGGATATTGCCTGATGAGATATGTGCGGTCTCTCCTGCGGAGATGGAGACACTGCCGCCAAGTGCGGAGATATTCGTGCCCTGCTGGGTGAGGGCGTCGCTGTCACGCGTGGTCTTTGTCTGCTGTGTTCCGATGGTAAAGCCGAGCCCGCCGGAACCGAAGATGCCGGACTTCCTGACCTCTTCGTAGTTTTCCGTATGCGAATAGTTTTCTGCCGATGTGACAGAGACGTTCCGTCCGACAGCAATGTTTACATCGTTATCTGCAGCAATATTTGCCGCCTCGAAGACCGCGTCACGTTTTGCCGCGATGTTGACATTCTGCCCCGTGATATTCGCCGTGCGTGCGGTATCTGACTCCGTATCAATACGAATGGTCGTGGTTTTGGAGGAGAGCAGCCCGCTGCCCTTATACCGAATGCCGTAGTGATCTTCGGATGCCTCTCGTCCTGCCGTGAGGGATATATCGTTTCCGGCAGAGAGGGAAGCCGTGCCGTTTTTGCTTGACACCTCTGCCGCTCTCATGTTTAGGTCATGTCCTGCGGTGACGGAGATGTTGCTGTCCGCACGAATCTCTGCAGCGAGTTCCGTACCGCGCTTTGTACGAAGATAGTTTGCGGCATCTGCCGTCATATCCTTATCACTTTGGAGTTTCTTGGTATCAAGCGAGATGTTTTCACCCGCAGAGAGAAGGACACTTCCATTTTTACCGAGTGCAGCAAGTGTCGCTCCTGCAAGTGCCGCATTCTTTCCTGCGCTCACAACAAGAACGCCCTCATCGCCCTTGACGGCGATCCCGGCGGTCGTATTCAGAACATCCTGATGGGCAAGACGCTCGGTTGTGCTGCTTACATCAATATTGTTTTTTGCTTCAAGGACAACGGCTTTATCGCCGATGACAGAACCCTGCACACGGATATCCCGCTCAGACTTCAGTCCGATCTTCTGTCCGCGAATCAGTCCCGTGTTTTCGATGTCTCCCGCATGGGCAAGGATATTCTCACCATAGAGAGTCCCCGCATTCTTGAGTGCGTCCTTGGTCTCGATGGCAATATTCTTTGCCGAGATGAGACTGCCGCCCGCCGTGAGCCTCAGACCGTTCGTGTTTTTGGTGTAGAGAACAGGATATACGGCGCGTTCCTTTTTGCCGTTTACATAGACATCGCGCTCTTCGAGCCAGATCATATCCGAGGTGAGGGATGCGACCTGTTCTTTGGAGAGGGCAATGCCGGGAGTGATGTTCATCTCTTTTGCATACGTAATCCCCGAATCCATAAGTGCCCGGAATGCGGTTTCGTCGTCGGTATAGCCTTCGAGGTGGCGTTTGCCTGTTTGTTTTAGGATTTGGTCTACGAGAAGCTGCTGCTCGTAGAATCCGTCGCCGATGCGTTTGGGGATCTTGTCCGGATCCCACTTCATCTGCCGGTACATATAGTCTGAGGAGAGGAAGTTCCTCTTGTTCGTAAAGGCGGGGTCGGTCTCGATGAGGTAATGTGCAGTCGGTTCGGGGGACACGCGGTAGAGGGAACTGACAAAGAGCGGTTCGCTCTGCCTGTCCTCCGTGTTTTGTGTTTCCCGTACGGGGGAGAGGGGCTGCTGTGTACGGTCGATGTTCTCCCGAGAGGGGGCATTTGGGAGGTTCTGCGGCTGTGCATTGCTTACGGTTTCCCGTGAGGGCGCGAGCCCGAAGGGGGAGAGAGCGTTTTGTATCTGCGCCCTCTGCGTGTTCGTGATATCTGTCCGGTCAACGGGCACGGCGCTGCCGCCGGCATAGGTCTGAATGCCGATGGGGGATGGGTTGCTCTTTGCAATTTCGGGGGTCATGAAGCCGATGCCGCCGTACTTGCGTATTTTTCCTTTGTGGAGCCGGCTCCTTCGCTCCGTGCGACTGCTCTGCTCTGTTCCGAAGGTTACGGCAAGCTCCTGCTGTTTCGCGGCATCTGCCCGGACGGCTCCGCGCGCGTGCAGGGTGCCTCCCGCGACGATATTGCTGTCCTCGTTCTCTACAGCACTGTTCAGGAGAATATTACCACCTGCCAGAATCCTGCCGGGGAGGGAGGAGGTGACGTGTTCCTTGGAGATGAGCGAATCGCTGCGGATGACGCTGAAACGGTTGATCTTCTGTCCTGCGGCAGTGCCGACTTTCTTGTTGTGTTCCTCCGCCTGCGCATTGTATACGGTGATCTTGTCGTTGAGCTGTGCGAGAATGGTCCGGTATTCTGCGTCCCATGCGGCGCGTGCGGGATCGTCCGCTGCGGGGCGGTCTGTGGGCATGGAGGTGATGTCGAAGCGCTCAAAAATGGGGTCGTCGTACGCATAGGTCGGCATGAGGGTACCGATGAGATCCTCCGGAATGCGTTGCTGTCCTGCCGCCTCTTCCTCCGCCGAGATCTGTTCGAGGGGTCTGTACTCCGCAGGTTCCAAAATTTCCATCCGCGCGGCATAGCTGTGGTATGCGCCGTATCCGTTGTCAATCTTGCTGAACTCCACGGCGGGAAATGCCTTCCCCCACTCGATATGCCCCTTATCGTCAATACGCAGCTTTAGGGGATTGTTCCTTGTCTCCGTGATGACGCGCTTTGTCGAAAAGGCGGCGTTCTCGTTTTTGGTCACGGGCGCCGAAATGGTGATGTTTCCCTGCGCCTCCATGCGTGCCCCGCGGTTCAGAAGCCCCTCTGCGGCGGAGAGTTCCATATCCTTACCGGCGTAAAGGAGCGCGTTCCCCGTGTTTCGGATGGTGTCTGCCGTGAGGGAAAGATGTTCGCGTGCGGCGATGGTCCCGGAGGGGAGCGCGTCAAGTTCTGCCTTGATGGTATCTACGATCGTCTGCTGTGCATCGTATGCCGCTTCCGCTTCCTGTATCTTTTCCTTGTAGGCGTTTACTTCGCTCCATGTGGTGAATTTTGTCACGTCTGCAAGGTGGGCGTCTTCGAGAAGTGCCGCTTTTTCCTTTAATACCGTAAGTTCCGCTGCAAGACGCGCCTCAAGAGCCGCGTTTTTTTCGTTTGTAATGCTCTTTGCATGAATCGAGAGCCGGTCGGCGTAGATTCCACCGGTCGCATTGTTTTTCAAATGCGCAGCCGTGATGTCGGCACACGCATCCGCCTGTAGGAGTCCCTGATTGGAGAGGTCTGCCGTAACGAGATGCAGGTTCTGTCCGTTGATTTCGCCCGGTTTTATTTGGGACAGATTTCCGCGGGCAGTCAGGCGGAGGGTTCCGTTCGCCTCGATTTTCTTTTGGTTGCGTACATCGCCCCCAACATCTGCCGTGAGGTTCCCGCCGGCATGGAGATTGCCGAAGGAATCCGCGGCAGAGGTGTTGTCAAGATCGCCCCGAAGGGTAAGGGTCATATCTTTGCCGCTAAACAGATTTCCCGTGAGCGGCATTGTTTCCGCACGGACGGAGAGATTCTTTCCGCTCTGCAGGATGGATTTTTCGATGGAAAGGGCGTGTTCCGCCGTAACGGAAACGTCCCCATTCCCTGCGATGGTCGTGTTTTCCGTGTGAATGTTGTCTGCCGTAAGGGAGATGTCTTTTCCGCTGAGGAGGTTTGCATTGGTCTGGATGATTTCTTTTGCATCGAGTGTCAACGAACCATCTGCATTCGCTGTGCCGGCAGGGGAGATTCCGCTCCCGAATGTTCCGCTGCCGACAATACGGTCTGCACGAAGCATGGCATTTCCGTTGCTGATGATTTTGCCGTCGTTACGGAGCGCACGGGCGGAAACCGTAACTCCCCGGCTGCCGTCTGTTTTCTGCATGTTCGACACGAATGGATGCCGTTTCGTCCGTATAGAGGTTGCCGGAGGTCTTCAGGTTGCCGTTGACATCAAGGGAGACTGCCTGTGTGCCGGTGATCTGTCCTGCGAGGTTGACGCCAAGCCCCTTTTCCGTTCCGATGAGTACGATGCGGTTGGCATACATGCCGCCGATTGCCGAAAGATCGAGGGCATAGGAGGGCGTGTTGCTGTCCGCAGGGATGGGCGAGATTTCTCCGTCCGTATAGCCGATGGTGTTCGCACCTGTGACAATCTTTGCGTGCTCCGCCCAGAGCCCCGCGTTGATCTCAATCGCCCGTGCGTAGAGCTCGGCGGTATCCATGCCTTTTGTGTCCAGACCGTTCCCGGTGATGCGGATGTTGCCATCCTCCACGCGCAGTGCCGTGAGATTTCCCGCAGGATCCATCTCTGTGCGTCCGGTTATGAGGGTGACTCTTGCCGTATTCAAAAAGCCGGCACCGTCCGCCAAAATCCCGTTCGGATTGGCGATGACGATGCCGGCCCTGTCTCCTGCGACCTCCAAAAATCCGCGCAGTTCGGACGGGTTCGTGCTTGTAACTTCGTTGACGATAATCTGTGCCGTGCCGTTCATCAGGTTCGGGTTTCCCTGAACATAGCCCGCAAGCTCCGTATTGGAGAGATGATCGCTGTTGTTCAGGATCGCGCCGCGCTCGGGCACGTTAAAGAAGTCGTAGAGGTTCATGGAGACGCCGCCCGCAGAGGGCGCTGTGATCCGGACAAGCGGAACGCCGTTTGCCGCCTCAAGAACCTGCGGCTGTTGTCCGATGGGGGCGGAGGTGTCTGGGAGGATCTCGGCAGCAAAGGTCAGTGAGGGCTGTACGGCAAAGATGCCGAGCGTGACCCAGCCGGTGATCTTTCGGGCGAGGTCTTTCTTTCTCATCTTCGATCTCCTCCTTGAAACGGTTATCCTTATATGAAAAACGTTAAAGCAGGTTGATGATAGCATAAACCAATAGACTTTTACAAGGACATTGTTCCAATAACATGAAAGAAGTAATTCTCGCCGAATTTGTATGATTGTGTTTTTTCAAAGGGATCGTGGTATTCGCTGTGTTCAGATATACCCGATCCATGGAAGACCTGACATGAGATGATCGTTCCCTGTTGATTTTTTGAGAAGAAAACGCTATAATGTGGAATATAAAGGGAGAGTTGTATCGGCTCTTCTGAACATATCACCTTTTAAGAGGTCCTGTGAGGCCTTAAGGGAGTTTTCAATGAAATACACAGTGTCATCGGTCTATCCAATTTTAGAATGCGAAGCTTTCTTATGCCTTTCTTTTGGCATGAGAAAGCTTTTTTATTGTTGAAAGGGGATGCACATGAGTCAGGAGATATCACTCAAGGGACGGGATGTTCTTGCGCTCGAGGATTTTTCGGCGGAGGAGATACGTCTTGTTCTGAACACGGCGCGCGAGATGAAGAACATCATCGGTCGTGACATTAAGAAGGTGCCGGCACTCAGGGGAAAGGCGATTGTCACTCTGTTCTACGAGCCGAGCACGCGCACGCGCACATCGTTCGAGCTTGCGGGCAAGTATCTTGGTGCGGATGTCGTGAATATCGCGGCGAGCACATCGAGTATTGTAAAGGGCGAGAGTCTGCGCGACACGCTCTATACGGTCGAGGCGATGGGCGTGGACGCGATTGTCATGCGTCACAAGGCGGAGGGCTCCGCCGCATACGCTGCCGATGCCGTTACGCCGGTTATCATCAATGGGGGGGACGGTGCACATGCCCATCCGTCGCAGGGGCTGCTCAACCTCTATACGATCGAGGAGAACAAAGGGAAACTCGCGGGGCTGAAGGTCGCTATCCTCGGGGATGTGCTACACAGCCGCGTGGCGCGCTCGGATATTCAGGGCATGCGCAAGATGGGGATGGACGTACATATCGCGGGCCCACGCTCACTCATGCCGCGTTTTCTGCATGAGGAGGAGGGCATCACCATCCATGACCGCATCGAGGATGCGATCGAGGGGGCAGATGTGATCGAGGTGCTGCGCATCCAGCTCGAGCGCATGAAGGGCGGCATGTTCCCATCGACGCGCGAGTATGCCCGCATCTACGGTCTGAATGACGAGCGTCTGGCGCTGGCGAATAATGCTCTCGTTCTCCATCCCGGTCCCATGAACAAGGGCTGGGAGATCTCGGAGTCCGTTGCCTACGGTGTGCAGTCACGGATTCAGGAGGAAGTGAAAAACGGAGTTGCCATCCGCATGGCGCTCTTTACCTTGGTTCTGATGGGAGGGAAAGCCTAATGAGCGCATTGCTCCTCAAGGGCGGACGTGTGATCGATCCCGCCGCAAAGCGTAATGAAATCTGTGATGTTCTCATTGAGGACGGCGTAATTCGTCAGGTTGGCAAAGATTTGAGCGCAGACGGCGCTGAAGTATATGATGCCTCCGGTAAGATTGTGACGCCCGGCTTTATCGATATGCACACGCATCTCCGGGAGCCGGGACAGGAGGCGAAGGAGGACTTTGCCTCCGGCTCGCGCGCAGGTGCGGCGGGCGGCTATACGACGATTGCGACGATGCCGAATACAAGGCCTGTGGTGGATGATGCAGCACTTGTCACAAGTCTCATAAAGCGCGCCGAGGACGCTTCTGTCATCCATATCTGTATCATTGGCGCAGTGACGAAGAATCAGGAGGGGAAGGAACTCGCGGAGCTCGGCGATATGGTCGAGGCAGGGGCGGTCGCCTTCTCGGATGACGGGCATTTTGATCCCTCGGCAAAGGTGCTGCTCAGTGCCTATGACTATCTTGTTCCCTTTGATAAGGCGATCATCAATCACGAGGAAGATCCCTCCCTCGTCGAGGACGGCGCGATGAATGAGGGCCATCGGAGCGCGATGCTCGGCATCAAGGGGCGTCCGACTGTGGCGGAGGACATTGCTGTCGCGCGCGATGTCATGCTTGCAGAGTACGCGGGTGCTCATGTGCACGTCGCACATATCAGCTCGGGACGTGCAGTACAGATCGTACGTGAGGCAAAGGCGCGCGGCGTGCGCGCGACGACCGAGGTTACGCCGCACCACCTGACGCTGACAGACGAATGTGTCGATCCGCGCGACAGTTCGACAAAGGTCAATCCGCCGCTACGTACGGCAAAGGATATTGAAGCGATGGTTGCGGGGCTGCTTGACGGAACGATCGATATGATCGTCACCGACCACTCGCCGCACGCGCCCGAGGAGAAGGATCGTGAATACATCTATGCGCCCAGCGGATTCCCCGGTCTTGAGACGGCGCTCGGCGTGCTTCTCACCGATCTTGTCCATACGGGAAAGATTTCACTGGAAATGCTGATCGAACGCATGACGTACGGACCCGCGCGCGTATTCAAGCTGAATGCGGGAACACTCGGAGAAGGTGCACCTGCCGATGTCACGGTAATCGATCCTGATTTTGTCTGGACGGTCGATGTGAATCAGTTCTATACGCGAGGCAGACATTCTCCATTCAACGGTCGGCAGCTCAAGGGAAAAGCGGTGCTCACCGTTGTCGACGGCAAGATTGTTATGAAGGATGGGGTCATTGTCGTATGAAAGGAAAACTGATACTGGAGGACGGCAGCGTCTATACGGGCGAACTGCTCCACAGTGGTGCGAAAGCCGTGGGTGAGGTCGTATTCACGACCACGATGACGGGCTATCAGGAGAGTCTGACTGATCCTTCCTTCTGCGGACAGATTCTCACGATGACGTATCCACTGATCGGGAACTATGGCGTTGCTGAAAAGTTCATGCAGTCCCGCAAGTCCTTCGTGCGCGGATTCGTGATCGGTGAGCTCTGTGATGCGCCGAATAATTGGCAGTCTGAGGAGAGTTTGACCGACTTTCTGACAGAGAACAATATTCCATGTCTTTATAATGTAGATACAAGAGCGGTTACCCGTCGTATTCGTTCCGCAGGTACGATGAAGGGCGTCATTGTTCCGGAGGATCTGGTAGACGGAGAGATTGCGGCACTGCAAAGTGAAGAGCTTCCACGCAATGTCGTGGAGATTGTCACGACGCCGGAGGTCTATACCCTAGAGACCGATATGCCGGATGCGCCGCATATTGTGGCGATGGATTTTGGTGTCAAGCGCAGTATTCTGCAGAACATCAACCGTATAGGTGCAAAGGTGACCGTTGTACCTGCGCATACGAGTGCGGAGGCGGTGCTTGCGCTCAATCCCGACGGTGTATTTCTCTCAAATGGTCCCGGGGATCCGACGGATGTGCCGGAGATTGTGGAGGAAGTTCGAAAGCTCTCCGGCAAGAAGCCCATCTTCGGCATCTGCCTCGGGCATCAGCTGCTCGCGCTTGTGTTCGGGGCGAAGACGTACAAGATGAAGTTCGGGCATCGCGGCGGCAACCAGCCGGTCAAGAATCTCAAGACGGGCAAGGTGCATATCTCTGCACAGAACCACGGCTATGCTGTTGATCCTGATTCCCTTGAGGGGACACCTCTTATTGTTACGCATATGAATGTCAATGACAATACGATCGAAGGTCTGCGTCACACGTCTTTGCCAATTTTCTCTGTGCAGTATCATCCGGAAGCTGCACCGGGACCGGACGATAATATGTATCTCTTTGATGAGTTCTGGAATCTGATGAAGGGGGAGTGACGTATGGCGCGCAAGGAAAATTTGAAGAAGGTCATGGTCATCGGCTCCGGTCCCATCATCATCGGACAGGCGGCGGAGTTTGACTATGCCGGTTCGCAGGCATGTCGGGCGCTCCAGGAGGACGGCATCGAAGTGGTGCTCGTCAACAGCAATCCCGCGACCATTATGACAGACGCAAATATTGCGGACCGCGTTTATATCGAGCCTCTGACGGTGGAATTCTTGGAGGAGATCATCTCCAAAGAACAGCCGGATGGACTGCTCGCGACACTCGGTGGTCAGGCGGGGCTGAACCTTGCCGTTCAGCTTGCTGAGAAGGGCGTTCTGGCAGCACACGGCGTGGAACTCCTCGGTACATCGCTCGAGGCAATCGAGAAGGCAGAGGATCGTGAGCGCTTCAAGGAAACGATGGAAAAGCTCGGTGAACCGATTCCGGAGAGTACGATCGTTGAGGATGTCCACGCAGCTGTATCCTTTGCAAACAGCATCGGATATCCTGTCATTGTACGTCCCGCGTATACGATGGGTGGGACGGGCGGCGGCATTGCGGAGAATGAAGAAGAGCTCATCGCCACTGTCATCAAGGGGCTCAATTACTCGATGATCGGTCAGGTGCTCATCGAACGCAGTGTTGCGGGATGGAAGGAAATCGAATTCGAGGTTATCCGTGATGGCAATGACAACTGCATCACCGTTTGCAGTATGGAGAACTTTGATCCCGTTGGTGTTCATACGGGTGACAGTATTGTTGTTGCGCCTGCACAGACGCTGACGGATCATGAGTATCAGATGCTGCGCAGTGCGAGCCTTCGCATCATCCGCGAACTGGGTATTGAGGGCGGCTGCAACGCCCAGTATGCACTCGATACGAAGAGCGATAAATACTATGTCATCGAAGTCAATCCTCGCGTCAGCCGTTCCTCGGCACTCGCGTCGAAGGCGACGGGCTACCCGATCGCAAAGGTTTCCTCGAAGATTGCGATCGGCTACACGCTCGATGAAATTGTCAATTCCGTCACGAAGAAGACAAAGGCGTGCTTCGAACCGACGATCGACTACTGCGTTGTGAAGTTTCCGCGTTGGCCGTTTGATAAATTTATTTACGCAGACCATACTCTTGGTACACAGATGAAGGCGACGGGCGAGGTTATGTCGATTGACCGCAGCTTTGAGGGTGCCATCCTCAAGGCGGTGCGCTCGCTTGAGATCGGCGTGAACCGCCTCTATATCGACCGCTTTGCCGAGTGGGACGACAATCGTGTGGAGAAGCAGCTCTCCTTCGTCAACGATGAGCGCATCTTCGTCATTGCCGAGGCACTTCGGCGCGGCAAGCTGACGGTCGATGCAATTTCGGATATCACGAAGGTCGATAAGTGGTTTATCCATAAGATCAAGCACATCACGGATGTGGAGAATCAGCTTATGGCTTCACCGCTCACGCCGAAACTGCTTGCGGCGGCAAAGTGGGTTGGACTTGCGGATGTATCCATCGCCGAGCTTACGAAGAAGACGCGCGATGAGATTCGTACGATGCGCCGCACGCACAACATCCTGCCGTGCTACAAGATGGTCGATACCTGTGCCGCAGAATTTGAGGCGATGACGCCATACTATTACTCCACGTTCCGCGGAACCGAGGACGAGGTTGCTGTTTCCGAGCGGAAAAAGGTGATTGTACTCGGCTCCGGACCGATCCGCATCGGGCAGGGCGTCGAGTTCGACTACTGCTCCGTGCACTCGGTCTGGGCACTGCGTGAGATGGGCATCGAAGCGATCATCATCAACAACAACCCGGAGACCGTCAGCACGGACTTTGATATCTCCGACCGCCTCTATTTCGAGCCGCTGACTGTGGAGGATGTACTGAACATTGTGGACAAGGAAAAGCCGGACGGCATCATTGTCCAGTTCGGCGGTCAGACAGCGATCAATCTCGCGGCAGAACTCGAGCGCGCCGGACTCCGTGTCTACGGTACCTCCGTCAATGACATCGACCGCTCCGAGGATCGTGAGCGCTTCGACGAGGTGCTGACGCAGACGGGCATCTCCCGCCCCGAAGGGATCAGCGTGACCAATCTCGAGGATGCCGTAGCAGGTGCCGCACGCATCGGCTATCCGGTCATGGTGCGCCCCTCCTACGTGCTTGGCGGTCGCGCGATGGAGATTGTCTACAACGAGGAGGAACTGCGCGACTACATGAGTCGTGCGGTCAAGGTAACGCCTGATCATCCCGTGCTTGTCGACCGCTATATGCAGGGGACGGAGGTCGAGGTCGACGCCATCTCCGACGGCGTGGATGTCGTCATCCCCGGTATCATGGAGCACATCGAGCGTGCCGGCATCCACTCGGGCGACAGCATTGCGGTCTATCCTCCGCAGACGCTGCCCGCACGCGTGATCTATACCATCATCGACTATACAAAGCGCCTCGCCGTTGCGCTCCACGTCAAGGGGCTGCTCAACATTCAGTTTGTGGTGGCGCGTGACGAGGTCTTTATCATCGAGGTCAACCCGCGCTCGAGCCGCACCGTTCCGTTCCTTTCCAAGATCACGAACGTCAACATGGTCGGTATTGCAACGCAGGTCGCGATGGGGAGGGCGCTGAGGGAGCTCGGCTTCCACTCGGGGCTCATTCCGCCGCGTCCCTACGTTGCGGTCAAGGCCCCCGTGTTCTCGTTTGCAAAGATGACGGATGTCGACATCTCCCTCGGTCCCGAGATGAAGTCGACGGGCGAGGTCATGGGTCTGGACTATCACTATGCGCGTGCGCTTTACAAGGCGATTGTCGGCTCGGGGCTGAATATCCCGACGAAGGGCTGCCTTCTCTTCACGGTCGCGAACAAGGATAAGGAGGAGCTCAAGCAGCTCGCAAAGGCGTTCTCCGAGTTCAACTTCGATATCGTTGCGACGGAAGGGACGGCGAAGGCGATTGCCTCCCTCGGCATCGACGTGGAGGTTGTCGGCAAGGTGCATGAACGCAGCTCGGACATCATCGAGATGATTAAGAACGGCAAGATCAACATGGTTATCAATACGCTGACGCAGGGCAAGCACTCCGCGCGCGACGGCTTCAAAATCCGCCGCGCTACAGTGGAACACGGCATTGCCTGCCTCACCTCACTCGATACGGCATGGGAGGTGCTGCGCGTGCTTGAGTTTATGCGCAATCGCCGTCTGGTCTATACACTTGCGATTCAGGATTATGTCGGTGGAGGGGATGACCTTGCCTAAGGCAATCGAGGAGGCACAGATTCTCTCGCATGAAGCTCCGATCGCGGGCGTCGATATACTGACGCTTGCGTCCCCTCTGATTGCGCGGTCTGCTCTGCCGGGGCAGTTCGTGCAGATCTCCGTGCCGGCAGACGCGGGCTATCTGCGCCGTCCACTCGGTATTGCAGAGGTTTCGCGCGAAGCCGGTTGGATACGTCTGATCTATCGAGAGGTCGGGCGCGGCACGGAGGGACTCGCTGCGATGTGGACGGGGACATCTGTTTCTGTTCTCGGTCCCCTCGGGCGCGGCTTCGATACATCGCTGAAGCATCCTCTTCTTGTCGGCGGCGGCATGGGGCTCACACCGCTGCTCTTCTTTGCAGCAGAGCATTCGAATGTTTCTGTCCTGATGGGCGGACGCACGCGCGAGGAGGTCTTCTGGGAGGAGATCTACCGTCCGCATGTGCGTGAATGCTTTGTGACGACGGATGACGGTTCCTATGGTGAGCAGGGGTTTGTGACGACACTTTTGCCAAAACTTCTCACGGAGGGCGGCTATGACGGCGTTGCGGTCTGTGGGCCGCCCGTCATGATGGAACGCGTTGCGGCAATCGCAGCGGAGTACGGGATTCCCTGTGAGGTTTCGCTCGAGAAGCGCATGGCGTGCGGACTGGGCGCCTGCCTGTCCTGCGCCGTGGATACGAAGAGCGGGCGGCGCAAGGTCTGCAAGGATGGTCCTGTTTTCCCAGCTGCGGAGGTGTACTATGCCTCATAATGATACAACGTATCCGTATGACGATCTGCTCCGCACAAATATTGCGGGCATTGATATGCGGACGCCCGTGCTCACGGCATCGGGAACGTTTGGCTTTGGCGAGGAGTTCGCGGACTTTGTCGATCTGGCACGCCTCGGCGGCGTCATGGTCAAGGGCACGACGCTTGCTCCACGGCGCGGCAACGACGGTGTACGCATTGCAGAGACGCCGCAGGGGATGCTCAACTGCATCGGGCTTGAAAATCCGGGCGTAGATCACTTCCTGACGGAGATTATGCCGCGCATTCAGCCGTATGGCATGAACGTCATCGTCAATATCTCCGGCGGCTCGGTGGAGGACTATGCGGAGCTTGCCACGCGCCTCAATGTCGATGGTGTTGTCGCGCTTGAAATTAACATTTCCTGCCCGAATGTCAAGGAGGGCGGTATTGTCTTTGGAACCGATCCGCGTGCGGCAGCGGATGTCGTGCGCGCGGTTTCGGCAGCGTCCGAGAAGCCGGTCATCGCCAAACTCTCGCCGAATGTCACGAGCATCACGGAGATGGCACTTGCTGTAGAAGCGGCAGGTGCAGATGTGATTTCGCTCATCAATACGCTCATCGGTATGCAGATTGACATCAATCGCCGTCGTCCCGTACTCGGGAACCGCACGGGCGGACTCTCGGGACCTGCCGTCAAACCCGTTGCCGTGCGTATGGTCTGGGATGTGGCGCACGTCGTTCAGATTCCCGTGATCGGGATGGGGGGGATCGCTTCGTGGCAGGATGCCGTGGAGTTCTTCCTCGCGGGTGCTTCTGCCGTTGCGGTCGGAACGGCAAACTTCATTGATCCAATGGTCACCATGAAGATCTGTGATGGTCTTGGTCGCTATCTGCATGAGAATCAGATTTCCAATATCGAAGGGATTATTGCAAAAGCGTGGGAATGTGCTTAAATTTTATGAAAGATTTTCTTATAAAAGAGATTTTCTGTTCGCAGGTATCGTGTTCATCCCATATAGAACAAGGGCTAGGGTGACTTTTGACACCTATACCCCATATGTGGTATAATCCCCTCGTTGGTATGAGAAACCGAGACAATCGCGTCCATCTCATGGGCGAGGAAAGTCCGAGCTCCACAGGGCAGTGTGCCGGATAACCTCCGGCGAGGGTGACCTTAGGGACAGTGCTATAGAAATTTAAACCGCCGATTTCTGATCGGTAAGGGTGGAAAGGTGCGGTAAGAGCGCACCAGCAGTCGGGTGACCGGCTGGCTTTGGTAAACCCCACATGGAGCAAGACCAAATAGGGAAGGGCTAAGACGGCCCGTCGACCTTCCGGGTAGTGTCGCTCGAGGCGTCCGGCAACGGGCGTCCCAGATAAATGATTGTCGCCGCCTCTATGGCGGAACAGAACTCGGCTTATTGGTTTCTCACAGCCAATGCTATGTTAAAGAGACATTTTGATGTACTCAGGGACTCCTTGAGTATCGGTGGAAGGAAGTGTTTGCTTGCGAAAGAAAATCAAGATTCTTGCATTATCCGCAATGCTTCTCTGTTCCGCAACTGTTGCGAGTGCAGAGTCATTCCAGCTTGGCGATCAGGGCACAGATGTTGCTGAGATCCAGGGACAGCTGTCCAGTTTTGGTTATGACGTTGTCGCTGACGGGGATTTCGGTCCTGCAACGGCAGAAGCGGTGAAGGAATTCCAAGCGGCGCAGGGACTTGCTGTCGACGGGATGGTCGGTGCCGCGACGTATCAGGCACTTCTTGGAAAGTCGATGCCACAGGTCAGCCGCGGTTCCAATTATATTGTCCGACGCGTGATCTCGGACTCCATGCAGTACATCGGGGTTCCATACTCCTTCGGCGGCACGACACCCGCTGGATTTGACTGCTCCGGCTTTGTGCGCTATGTCTTTGCGAATGCGGGGATCTATCTCCCGCGCACGGCAGATGCACAGTACGATGTGGGCTATCCGGTTTCGTCATCGGAGATGGTGCCCGGCGATCTCGTATTCTTCTCGACGTATGAATACGGTCCGTCGCATGTCGGCATCTATCTCGGCAACGGCAACTTTATCAATGCCTCGTCGAGTCGTGGTGTCGCGATTGACAATCTGTACGGCGGCTACTGGGGTGCGTGCTACATCGGTGCACGCCGCATTATGTGATGATACAGAATCTGGGGAGGGGCATAGCCCCTCTTTTTTTATAGGAGCAGACCGATGTCCGATCTCTTTCTTTGTCTTCTTATCTTCCTCATGCTGTACTATGTATTTGGTGATAAATTATTCCCACGTTGAAATTTCTACATTAAATACAAAATTATTACTACCGGTTGCAATCTGCTATGAATTTATGTAATATGGGGAGCGTATTATCATGGAGGATCGATATTATCTGGCAGCACTCCTGCAATGTCGGCAGATTGGTAGCGTGCGGATGCGCCGCCTATATGCAGCCGTATCTTCCGCGTGTGCGATATGGTCGATGGATGTCGGACATCTAAGAGCACTCGGGTCTCTTTCGGATGCTCTCGTGGAGGCTCTTGTGCGGCATATTCATATGCATCCCGATCTGCCGCAGGAAATCGCAGAGAGCTGTATACGACAGGATATCGAGCTCATTACGATCGACGATGATCTCTATCCGATCATCCTGCGTGAGATCTTTGATCCGCCGCTCGTCCTCTACTATCGCGGTTCACTTGTCTCGGATGCACGCCGGATCGGTGTGGTCGGTGCGCGCAAGTTCACCGCCTATGGGGAAGCGGCGGCGATGGAGTTCTCCGAGCGGATTGCGGCGGTGGGTGTCACCATCGTAAGCGGGGCGGCACGCGGCATCGATACGCGTGCGCATCGCGGCGCGCTGCGCGGCGGCAGGACGGTTGCTGTCCTCGGATGTGGTGTCGATATTGCCTATCCGCCCGAGAACCGACGCCTGCTCACACAGATTGTGGAATCGGGTGGGGCTGTCGTCTCCGAGTATGCGCCGGGTACGCAGCCGCTGCCCGCCTTTTTCCCCGCGCGCAACCGCATCATCAGCGGGCTCTCTGAGGGGACGCTCGTGGTCGAGGCGGCAAAACGCAGTGGTTCTCTGATCACGGCGGAGATGGCACTCAGCGAGGGGCGTGACGTGTATGCGATCCCGGGGAGTATCTACTCACCGCAGAGCTGCGGCTGTCACAACCTCATCCGTGCGGGTGCGCGGTTGGTGGAGTCTCCGCAGGAGATTCTGGAGGAGATGCATCTCGTCGAGCCGCCGAAGCGCTCCGTGCGTGAACAGCTGACGCCGGAGGAGGCTCATATCTATCGGGTGCTGTCCTTTGACCATGCGCTCAGCATGGATGAAATCATGGACAGCTTGCCAGAGCATATTACGGAAAGCATACCGCTGCTGCTCCTTCAAATGCAGCTAAAGGGAATCATTACAGAAAATGAAACGCACGCCTATCGGCGTGTTGAAAGGAACTGATGGATTGGCTACGCTATCATCTGCACGCAAAACGAAAGCATCAGTGAAACGCACAAAAAACGCAGCATCAACAGCAAAGAAATCAACCAAAAAAATTCTTGTGATTGTGGAGTCGCCGGCGAAGGCAAAGACCATTGAGCGCCATCTTGGGAAGAACTATATCGTGAGAGCCTCCATGGGGCATCTGCGCGATCTGCCGAAGAGTCAGTTCGGCATTGATGTCGAAAATGAATTTGCTCCGAAGTACATCAATGTACGCGGCAAGGGGGAGCTTATCCGAGCCCTGAAAAAGGATGCTAAAAATGCGGACAAGATCTATCTCGCAAGCGACCCTGACCGCGAAGGGGAGGCGATCGCTTGGCATCTGGCACACATCCTCGATATCGATCCGGAGAAGGACTGTCGGATCGTCTTCCATGAGATCACAAAACCTGCCATTGAGGAGGCGGTGCAGCACCCGCGCCCGATTCACATGGAGCAGGTCGATGCGCAGCAGGCACGGCGTATGCTCGACCGCATTGTCGGCTATAAGCTCTCTCCGCTCCTTTGGCGCAAGGTGCGCAAGGGGCTCTCTGCGGGACGCGTGCAGTCCGTGACCGTGCGCCTGATCTGCGACCGTGAGCGCGAGATCGAGGCGTTCCAGTCCGAAGAGTATTGGACGGTCGAGGCAAAGCTGAAAAAGGGAAAGAACGCATTCACGGCAGATGTCACCCATGCACACGGCAAGAAACTCTCGCTGCACAGTGAGACGGAGACGAAAAAGCTGACCGATGATCTTGCGCGGCAGGATTTCACCGTTAAGGAGGTCAAGCGCAGCGAGCGCCGCAAGAAGGCGGCGCCGCCGTTTACGACTAGCTCGCTCCAGCAGGATGCCGCGCGCAAACTCGGGTTTACCTCGGGTCGCACGATGATGATCGCCCAGCAGCTTTATGAGGGCGTAGTCCTCGGGCGACATGGAGCGACCGGTCTCATCACGTACATGAGAACGGACTCGACGCGCATCTCGAACCTCGCCATCGATGAAGCGCGGAGCTTTATCAGCGAGGAGTATGGCAAGGACTATGTTCCGACGCACCCCAATATCTATGCGATGGGCAAGAAGGCGCAGGACGCACACGAGGCAATCCGTCCGACGAGCATCCTGCGGACACCGAGCGACGTGGAGCAGTATCTGAACCGCGATCAGCTGCGCCTCTATACACTCATCTGGCAGCGCTTTGCGGCGAGTCAGATGTCTTCCGCTGTCTATGATACGATTGCGGCGCAGATTACGGCGGGGGACTATCGGCTGCGTGCGCACGGATCGAAGCTGAAGTTCAAAGGCTATACCGCCGTCTATGTGGGCGCGGAGATTGCAAAGAAGGAGAAGGACACCCTTCTGCCGGAACTCGAGGCGGGGGATGTGCTTGCACTCTCCGATCTCAAACCGGAGCAGCATTTTACGGAACCGCCGCCACGCTATAATGATGCATCGATTGTCAAGACGCTCGAGGAGATGGGCATCGGTCGCCCGAGCACCTATGCCCCGATCATCGAGACCATCCAGAAGCGCGGCTATGTGGAGCGGCGCGAGAAACAGTTCCGTCCGACCGAACTCGGCTTCATTGTGACTGATATGCTCGAGGAGTATTTCAAGGACATTGTGGACGTGAAGTTCACGGCAAACCTCGAGGGGGAGCTCGACGAGGTTGCGGACGGCACGCTCAACAAGAATGAACTCCTCCGAAAGTTCTACGATCCGTTCGAGGAGACGCTCAAAAAGGCGGAGGATGTTATCGGAGAGGTCGAGCTTCCCGACGAGGTTACAGATATCCCCTGTGATAAGTGCGGACGCATGATGGTCGTCAAGCAGGGGCGCTTCGGTAAATTCCTCGCGTGTCCGGGCTTTCCGGACTGCCGCAATGCGAAGCCACTTCTGCGCGATACGGGTGTCGCCTGTCCGAAATGCGGCGGCAAGATTGTTGAGCGCAAGAGTCGGCGCGGACGAGCCTTCTTCGGGTGCGATCGCTATCCAGACTGTGACTATACGACGTGGGACGAACCGCAGCAGGAGAAATGCAAGGTCTGCGGCGCATTTATGCAGAAACACCGCTATCGCACGGGGCGCAGCATTCTCTATTGCAGCAATGAAGCGTGCTCCTCGCGCATTGGCAGCCCCATTGAAAAGGAGCTGGCACGGCAGAAGGAACGTGCACAAGCACAGGCAGCAAAGGAAAACGGTAGCGCTGAGGCAGCAGCTGAGAAAAAAACTCCTGTCGTGAAGAAGAAAACAACGCGCCGTAAGGGAACGCGTACATGAAGATCATTGTCGTTGGTGCGGGACTTGCCGGAAGCGAGGCGGCATGGCAGGCTGCCGAGGCGGGGGCGCAGGTGGAGCTCTTTGAGATGCGCCCGCTACGCAGATCACCCGCACATAAGACAGATGGCTTTGCCGAGCTCGTGTGCAGCAACTCCCTGCGCGGTGCAGGGCTTGAGAACGCCGTCGGCGTCCTCAAGGAGGAGATGCGGCGTCTTGACTCCCTCATTATGCGGGCCGCGGATGCGACTGCCGTTCCTGCGGGCGGGGCACTCGCCGTGGATCGCGAAAAGTTCAGCGCCTATGTCACGGAAGAGATTGAGCGGCATCCGCATATCAGTGTTCATCATGAGGAGATTACGGAGATTCCGAATACGGATGATGCCGTTGTTATCATCGCCTCAGGTCCCTTGACCGATGGCGCACTCTCCGATGAGATTTCACGACTCCTCGGCAATGATTCTCTCTATTTCTACGATGCCGCAGCGCCGCTGGTGAGTGCGGCGAGCATTGATATGAGTGCAGCATATCGTGCCTCCCGCTATGGGAAGGGCGAGGCGGCGTACATCAACTGCCCGATGGACGAGGCGCAGTATGATGCTTTTTGGACGGCGCTGACCACGGCAGAAACAGCACAGGCGCACGACTTTGAAAAAGAGATCTTCTTCGAGGGCTGTATGCCCGTCGAAGTCATGGCATTGCGCGGAAAGACGACCCTGCTCTATGGACCGCTGAAGCCCGTAGGGCTTGAGCATCCGGAGACGGGAGAGCGTCCCCACGCCGTCGTCCAGCTGCGGCAGGACAATGCGGAGGGGACGATCTACAACATCGTCGGCTTCCAGACACGGCTCAAGTGGCCGGAGCAGCAGCGCGTGTTCCGGATGATTCCGGGGCTCACGAGCGCGGAGTTTCTGCGCTACGGCGTGATGCACCGGAATACATTCATGAACGCACCGCGTCATCTGCGTCCAACCTTCCAGCTTCAGACAAATGACCGGCTTTTCTTTGCGGGGCAGATGACGGGCGTCGAGGGCTATGTGGAGTCGGCGGCATCGGGGCTGATGGCAGGGATGAATGCCGTATGCGTCGCCGTGGAACGAGAACCGCTCGTGTTTCCAACTAAGACATGCCACGGAGCACTCGCGCACTACATCACATCCTGTGACCCAACGTATTTTCAGCCCATGAACATCAATTTCGGACTTCTGCCTCCGCTCGAGAATCTTCCCAGACGTACGCGCAAGCCCGAAAAAAAGCGCATGCTTGCACAGCGCGCATTGGACGAACTTGCTCTTTTCCATGCGGAGCATATGAGAGGAGTACACGCAGTATGACATTTCATGCAACAACCATTGTTGCCGTTAAAAAGGGAGATAAGGTTGCCATCGCGGGCGACGGACAGGTCACCTTCGGTGAGCGCGCCATCATGAAGGCGAATGCCCGCAAGGTGCGCCGACTCTATCACGGCAAGATTCTCGCGGGGTTTGCGGGTTCTGTTGCGGATGCATTTACACTGTTCGAGAAATTCGAGGTCAAACTTGAATCCTATAGCGGAAACCTCCAGCGTGCCGCTGTGGAACTGGCAAAGGACTGGCGCACGGACAAGGTGCTGCGCAAGCTTGAGGCGCTGCTGCTCGTTGCGGACAAGGACGGCATTCTTATGATTTCCGGCAACGGTGAGGTCATCGAGCCGGACGGGGACTGCACCGCGATTGGCTCGGGCGGCTTTTTCGCCCTTGCTGCGGCGCGTGCCCTCGTCGCGCATAGCACGATGGATGCGTCCGAGATTGCGAGGGAATCCCTCTCGATTGCGGCGGATATCTGCGTCTATACGAATCATAACATTACGGTGGAGGTACTGGAATCATGAGTCAGATCGGAGTCAATGAACAGACGCCGCGCGAGATTGTTGCCGAACTGGACAAATACATTGTGGGGCAGCATGAGGCAAAGCGCTCCGTCGCCATCGCACTCCGCAATCGCTGGCGCAGCCGTCAGCTGGACGATGAGATGCGTGAGGATGTCATTCCGAAGAACATCCTGATGATCGGCTCGACCGGCGTCGGAAAAACTGAGATTGCGCGCCGTCTTGCGCGCCTTGTCCGTGCACCATTCCTCAAGGTCGAGGCGACGAAGTTCACGGAGGTCGGCTACGTCGGGCGCGATGTCGAGTCCATCGTGCGCGATCTCGTCGAAACCGCCGTGCGCATGGTGCGCCAACAGAAGATCGAGGAAGTGCAGGAGAAGGCGAAGGAGAACGCAGAGGAACGCCTTATCGATGTTTTCGTCCCCCCGGCAAAAAGATCCACAAACCCGCTCAGCAGTATTTTCTCTTCCGATCAAGAGGAGAAAGCGGAGGCGGAGGAGCCGCCGAAGTATCAGGCGGGGCGTGAATGGGTGCGGAAACGCCTGAGAAATGGGGAACTCGAAAGCGATGTGATCGAGATCGAGGTCGAGGAATCTGCGCGTCCCGCAGGCAATATGTTCGCCGGTTCATCGCTTGAGGGGATGAGCGATAATCTCCAATCCATGATCGGTAAGCTCGTGCCGAAGCATCGCAAAAAGCGCAAGGTGACCGTCGATCAGGCACGCAAGATCTTTGCCGCCGAGGAGGCGGACAAGCTCGTCGATATGGACGTGGTTGCCGAGGAAGCCGTGCATACCGCCGAGTACAGCGGCATTGTATTCCTCGATGAGATTGACAAGGTTGCCGTCAGCAACGGACGCAGCGCGGGGGCGGACATCTCGCGTGAGGGCGTGCAGCGCGACATCCTGCCGATTGTCGAGGGATCTACCGTCATGACGAAATACGGTCCCGTCAAGACCGATCACATCCTCTTCATCGCGGCAGGTGCGTTTCACACGGCGAAGCCCTCCGACCTCATTCCGGAGCTGCAGGGGCGTTTCCCGATTCGTGTAGAACTCAAGTCGCTCGTCAAAGAGGACTTCGAGCGCATCCTCACAGAGCCGAAGAACGCGCTTATCAAGCAGTACAGTGCGCTCCTCGGCGTCGAGGGAGTTTCTCTGCGCTTTGCGGACGATGCCATCGGACGTCTCGCGGAGCTTGCGGAAACGGTCAACGAGCAGACCGAGGACATCGGTGCGCGCCGCCTCTATACGCTTCTCGAAAAACTCCTTGAGGAACTGTCCTTCGATGCGCCCGATCTCGAAGAGAAGGAAGTCGTCATCGATACCGCCTATGTCGATCGCTGTCTCGCTGATATTGCGGGCGATCACGATGTTTCACGCTTTATCCTATAAGAACACAGTGACCGTCACCTTCAAGGACGTGAGCGAGATAAAACCGGATAGATAAACGACTCAAACCGAAATGGGATTGCCGTACAGAAAAGCTTTCGTGCGGCAATCCCGTTTTCTTGTGTGGATGAGAAAAAAGAAATTGCCTAAGTCTCTTTTTTATGCGATAATCCATGGTGAGAGAATATGCGTATGGGGAGGAGGTACGATGCTGATGGACGAACAGGGCGGACTCTTTGAACGTGCTGCATATCAGCCGCTCGCGGAGCGTGTTCGTCCACGGTCGCTCGCGGAATTTGTCGGGCAGGAACATCTTCTCGGCAAGGGAAAGGTGCTGCGCCGTCTCATCGAAAGCGACCATATCACCTCCATGATCTTCTGGGGACCGCCCGGTGTCGGAAAGACGACGCTTGCCCAGATCATCGCAGCACAGACGCAGGCAAAATTCATCAATTTCTCTGCGGTGACGAGCGGGATCAAGGACATCCGCACGGTCATGCAGGAGGCGGATCGCCGCCGCATGTACGGCGAACGCATCATTGTCTTTGTCGATGAAATCCATCGCTTTAACAAGGCACAACAGGACGCCTTTCTGCCCTTCGTAGAGAAAGGGAGCATTGTGCTGATCGGAGCGACAACGGAGAATCCCTCGTTTGAGATCAACAGTGCACTCTTGTCACGCTGCCGCGTCTTTGTACTTCAGGGACTCAATACGGAGGACATCAAGCGTCTGCTTCAGCACGCCATCTCCTCCGAGCGGGGGCTCGGCAGTCAGCGCATCCATCTTTCCGAAGACGGACTGATGGCAGTCGCTGCCTTTGCAAACGGCGATGCGCGCAGCGCACTCTCCACGCTTGAGATGCTCGTTCTGAATGCGGATGAGCGCGATGGAGAAATCTATGTGACCGAGGAGAATCTGGCGCAGTGTATCTCGCGCAAATCCCTCCTCTATGACAAGAGCGGGGAGGAGCATTTCAATCTCATCTCTGCTCTGCACAAATCGATGCGCAACTCCGATCCGGATGCGGCGGTCTACTGGCTCGCGCGCATGCTCGAGGCAGGAGAGGATCCTCTCTATGTAGCACGGAGGGTAACGCGATTCGCGGCAGAGGATGTGGGGCTTGCCGATCCAAGGGCGCTCCAGATCGCTGTTGCAGCATATCAGGCATGTCACTACATCGGGTTCCCCGAGTGCAACGTCCACCTGACCGAGGCGGTCATCTATCTGTCGCTTGCGCCGAAGTCGAACACGATGGAAACAGCATATCTCGCGGCTGCGGCGGATGCACGTACGATGCTCGCAGAACCCGTGCCGCTGGTCATCCGCAATGCACCGACCAAGCTCATGAAGAATATGGATTACGGCAAGGGCTATCAGTATGCGCATGATACGGAGGAGCATATCACCAATATGCAGTGTCTGCCGGACGCGCTTGTCGGTCGATCCTATTATCATCCGACGGAGCAGGGGATGGAGGGACGCTTTCGGGAACGGCTTGACTGGATCAAAGACTGGAAGAAAAATCATCCACCGAAAACAAATTGAATAAATAACTATAAATGCGCGATAAATAAAAAAAATGGCTATGTCACAACAAACAGTTGATAAATAGCCATTTTTATAGGGGAGTATCAG
>ERZ773014.609-NODE-609-length-24158-cov-4.325769_pt1 | contig 24158 bp, 16 predicted proteins | sample MGYA00580841_ERZ773014 | MGnify/ENA primary metagenome ERZ773014 (study PRJEB29015, sample SAMEA2737989) | human oral metagenome | biome: human oral; feature: human-associated habitat; material: dental | place: China | collected 2067 ...
ACAGTAGTTGGCTGAGCAGCCTGATAGTGTGTAAACCCTAGTGTAGGCATTGCCTTATATTCATCTGCAAACTCTGCAAGCTTTGCTATAGTATTGATAAGCTTCTTTCGGATTAGCTTAAGACCTTCTGACATGATAATCATATCGGTGTTGTCTCCTACATAGCAGGATGTAGCACCAAGGTGAATGATGCCTTTTGCATTAGGGCACTGAAGTCCGTAAGCATAGACATGGCTCATAACATCGTGACGAACTATTTTCTCACGCTCTTTAGCGACATCGTAGTTAATATCGTTTATTTGCAATTTCAACTCATCAATCTGAGACTGTGTTATATCAAGGCCGAGCTCCATCTCAGCTTCCGCTAGTGCAACCCAAAGCTTGCGCCATGTGCGAAATTTCATCTCAGGTGAAAAGAGATATTTCATCTCATTACTTGGATAACGTTCGGATAATGGACTCGTGTAATTGGTCTCCTGCATGATTTCCTCCTATGAAAGCCAACAAATCACTTTTACCATTGAATTATATCACCATTAATGCTTTAATTCAATATTTCAGAGCGGCTCAAGAGGCTTCAAAAATGCAGAAATATCATAGCTTATAATGTGAAATTTATTACAATTCTTAACAAAAAAACACGATCTTCTTAATTTTATCAGAGAATCACTTAAGTGTGACGATATCATATAGACATCATGTATTTTTGTTGATAGAATTTGAGCAATAGAAGCAATTTACAAATTACTTTTGGGGAGAAAAATATGCTAAAACTGGATAAGGTATCAAAATTTTATTCGGCCGGCGGCGTCGTTACTTCCGGATTCAATAGGATAAGCCTAAACTTCGATATAGGTGAGTTTGTGGCCATCACGGGAGAGAGCGGTAGCGGAAAATCAACGCTGTTAAACGTAATCTCCGGATTGGATTCTTACGAAGAAGGTGAGATGTACATCTTTGACCAGCCAACAAGTGGATATGGCAACGAGGATATGGAAGCTTACCGCAAGAAATATATCGGAAACATATTTCAAACTTTTAACCTGATAAATAACTACACGGTATATCAGAACATAGAGCTGGTTTTACTTTTGAGCGGCTACAAAAAGGGAGAGATTAAAGCTAGAGTTGATGAGCTGATTGATTGTGTAGGTCTAAAGGCATATAGAAATACTAAGGCATCAAAACTCAGTGGAGGACAAAAGCAGCGTGTAGCAATAGCACGCGCTCTAGCTAAAGATACTCCGATAATCGTCGCAGACGAGCCTACAGGAAATCTCGATAAGAAGTCCGCTGAGGGTATAATTGAGCTTTTGGCCAGCATATCAAAGGATAAACTTGTAATCATCGTAACCCATAACTACGAGCAGGTTGAGATGTATGCTACGAGAAAGATTACGATGAGGGATGGAAAGCTTAGCGAAGATAAGCGTTTTGCAAGCCCGATGCTGCTTGAGGCTCAGGAAAATATAAAAGGCCCCGGAGAAATTGAAGTTTCTCTAAGCAAAAAACAAAAGAATGCAACAAGTGGGAATGAACGCTTGACACCTGCAAGACATGACGGACTTAGATTTGGCAGTACAGTCAGACTAGGCGTAAGGAATACATTTAGTTTACCGGCTAAACTAGTTCTCTTGCTCTTTGTATTTATCTTCCTATGCGCGGGAACTGCCGCATCTTACGGGACGATGCAGAATATGAGGCTCTCTGTAAACGACATGATCTTTAATTCGATTTTTCCGGATTCAAATTCAAAGCGTCTGGTTGTTACGAAGCAGGACAAGAGTGCCTTCACCGAAGATGACTATGCAGCTCTATCAAAGGTGGACAACGTAAAGAGCGTTGAAAAATACGGGCTTTTATCGGATATCCTCATAAGCTTCAGCAATATTCCTTTTAGTGAAGTTAAAGAAGATTCAAATGATGATAAGCAGACTTTCCTTCAGCTGAAGGCAAAATCGATCAAAGGCTATGAGAAACGTATCGTTTCAGGAAGACTTCCTGAAAAGCCAAACGAAGTTATTTTGATGCTGGGCAAAGATGATGATTATATAATATCGGCATTAAGCAAAACACCTGAAACTCCGATGTTTTACAGGTGCGAAGTGCCTTATGGCAAGCTCTTCAATAAAAAGGGCGAGCCTTTGAACTATGCAGAGGGCATAAACGAAGCTTTGACAGTAGTTGGATATGGATATTTAACAGAGGAAGAAGATAAGGCAAGACAGTTTAACGGGCAGTTTTACGAGGGAATCGTATGCTGTCAGGATTCTACTCTGGAGCACATGCAGTCGTTGATAACCGCAGGAAAGACGGATCTGGAGATGAGAATTAACAAGAGCACAATGCAGGTAAATCCAACTTCAGCGAATCCTATAATTGCATCGCCTATGGTTGAGGAGGGCAAGGCATATATTCCGGAATCTCTTGCTCAGGAGTTTCCGTACGGAAATACATCCGGTAAAACTTTTGATCTTACGCTTAACAGAAATGGAGAAAGAAGCCTTACGGTTTCAATTGCTTCAGTATACAAGAGGGACAATGTGAACAGGCTTCTTGGAAAGTCAATCGACGATATAAATCCTGAAGCGATATATATGAACGAGGCTGATATAAGAAAACTTTATGAGGACGGTAGCAACTTCCAGGTTACCGTAAATATAAAAGAAAACAAGTATGCAAAGGAAACTCTTTCGACCTTGGAAAAGCAAGGCTACAAGGCTTTGTATCTTAACGATACATCTAGCGAAGTAGGAGATTCCGTTAGCATTATTCTAAACGGAATTAGAAAAGTTCTTCTGGTAATCTTCTTGGCAGTGTTGTTTTTCATAAGCTATTTCATCATAAAGCTGATATTCAAATCGAGAAACGTTTACTTTTCGACTGTGAGAATGCTTGGGGGAAGCAGTTTCGCATGCTCAGGGATGATTCTCATTGAGATGCTAATGATATTCCACATAGCCTTTGCAGCGGTCGCAGGGATGATAATCAAGGTTAAGGATGGAACGATAAACTCGTTTGAATTCCTGAACAGGAACCTACTCTATATCGAACATGAGGATATTTTGATTCTATATATAATCATTTTGATTATGACAGTATTCTTGGCACTTAGGTACTCGAGTCAGATGTTCAGAAAAACAGCTATGAATGCTTACAAGGAGGAGGTGTAGACGATGATTAGATTAGTAAATGTTAAAAAAACATTTAATAAGCATAAATCGAATGAGATCCGCGCGATAAATGATACCAGCATCGAACTTGCGGATTCCGGTCTTGTTACCTTTCTGGGAAACTCGGGTTGCGGTAAGACTACACTTCTAAATGCCATTGGCGGACTTGACCGCGTGGATAAGGGGCAAATTTACATAGATGACCAAAGGATTACTCGCAGGCTCAATGGCAAGCTCGATGAAATCAGAAATTTGAGGATAGGCTATATTTTCCAGAACTACAACCTAATTGAGGATGCGACTGTATTTGAAAACGTAGCTCTTGTTCTAAAGATGACGGGCTTTAAGGATAAGGATGCGATAGAGCGCAGGGTTATGTATATTCTCGATAGAGTCGGTATAGCAAAGTACCGTAACCGTCCGGCGAGCATGCTGTCCGGCGGTGAGCGTCAGAGAGTTGGCATAGCACGTGCGCTAGTAAAGAATCCTCAGATTATCATCGCTGATGAACCCACAGGAAATCTCGATAGTAGCAATACTATCGATGTAATGAACATAATCAAGGCTATATCAAAGCAAAAGCTGGTAATTCTCGTAACGCATGAGAGAGATATTGCAGAGTTTTATGCGGACAGAGTAATCGAAATTGTCGATGGCAAGATTGTTGATGACAGGGAGAATTCCCACGACGGCCAGCTCGATTACCGTATGGACAGCAAGATATTCCTTAAAGACATGCCTATACAAAAGGATTTTTCAGATGGGCCTTTTGATATAAGCCTTTACAGCGACAGCAATCAAAAACTACCGAAGATTGAAATAGTAGTTAAGAACAACAACATATATATCAAGACAGACGATAATCTCTCAATGGGCGCAGAAGGTGTTGAAATCATAGACGAGCACTATCAGGCAATGACCAAGGAGATATACGAGAAGTATAATTTTGACTACGGAGATTACTTTGAGCATGCAGAGGAGAAAGAGGGTATCGCTAGGAGCGGAAAGCCGGCGAAGATGAAATACTGCAGTATCTATGGCCCTTTCTCGTCGTTCGGGTCGGGATTTAAGAAAATCCGCAGATACTCAAAAATCAAAAAGATACTCATGCTCGGTTTCGTACTGGCATCGATGTTCGTAATCTATGCAGTCAGCAATGTAGCAGGAATTACTCACTATACGGATGACAGGTTCACGACCATGGATAAGGATTACGTAAACGTAAAGACGGGGAAGCTTTCAGGAGAAAGCTATCATAAGTATGCAACGATGGAAAATGTGGACTACGCATTGCCGGGAAACTCAACAGTAAATTTTGTTATGGCATTTGAAGAGTATTATCAGACTCAAGGGCTTTTGGTAACCGGTTCGCTGTCCGACAAAGCAAAGCTCAAGAAGGCGGACCTTACAGCCGGAAGGCTCCCTGAAAATCCGGATGAACTGGTAGTTGACGAGATGGTTGTTAAGAACATGATTAAGCAAGGGAATGCGAGAGAGCTCGGTATAAAGACCGGTAAGGACATTCTGGGAAGAACCTTGAAGCAGCCTCATATGCAGGATATGAAGATTGTCGGAATAAGCAATCGGCAGACGCCGAGCATTTATGTTGATAGATCAAAGATGATACCTATAATATTGCATAATCCCGGTCAGAGTGCAGTTGATGATGTACAAAATCCTCAATATGCAGCTGAAACTGACGCTGTATTGCCTTACAGCGATTACGCAAACACAGGTAATCTTCATATCGTAAAAGGTGAAGCACCGACAAAGGACTTTGAGGTCCTTGTTCCGGAAGCACTTAAGGATGAGGTCGCTATAGGGAAGCCTATAAATGTTAAGGTGAAGGGTAATTACCTAATTGTTACGGGATATTACCACGACGATCGCAAGGGTGGTGGACTCTATGTAACGGATAACACGTACTTTATCAATGTGATTTCAAAGTATAAGACTCTGACTATCTCTACTAAGAACAAAGCGGCGCTGATAGAGAGCCTAAAAGGTTCAGATGTCAGAGTAATAGATGTTTACAAGGAAAACAAACAGAGCTATGTAAATAGTATAAGCAAGAATATTTGGAAGACGATTGCGGTATCTAGCGTAATCGTGTTCGTATCGCTTATTGAAATGTATTTGATGCTTAGAGCCTCATTCTTATCAAGAATTAAAGAGGTTGGTGTTTTAAGGGCTATCGGTCTCAAAAAGGGCGACATCTACAGGATGTTTACCGGTGAGGTTATAGCGATTACATTGATAACGGCACTTCCCGGAATGGGACTCATGGCATACTTCATAAATGCTCTGACAAAGATAGATCTGTTTGACAGCATGTACAGGATGAATCCTTTGGTGTTTGGAATAAGTTTTCTTATTGTTTTAGGCTTCAATATGATTGCCGGGCTGCTTCCGGTATTTACAACACTTCGTAAGACACCGGCGGCAATACTTGCTAGAAATGATATCAGTTGATTTTGATATAAACTAATTTGTAAATACAAAAAGCTGCCCGTGTTTTAGATAGCACGGGCAGTTTTCTGTTGTTGGATATTTAGCTTGTGGGTTTAACTTATTTGTTAAGTTTTTTTCTTCCTAGTGAAAGGCCTATTGTAGCTATTATAGCCACCGGGAAGATTATAAATGCTGCTGTATTTGTGCTGTCACCGGTGTTTACTCTTCCAAGCCTAGCCTTTCTTGTAGCTTGTCCGCCCGTAGTTTGACCTATGGCTGCTTGTTTGCTCTGTATAGCGAGAGTGAACTCGGCGTATCCGGCGTTTGTTTGAATTCTACCTACATAGCTTCCCGGCTTTAGTGACTTTAAGAAGCTTGATGAGAAGCTAATAATGGTGCTTCCTTCCTCAGAAGTGTAGTCTGTTCCGTAAGCAAGTGTCTTCTCTACACCATCGATTTTGATGCTTACCTTTGCCTTTGGATGAAGATTTCCACTTGCATCAGCAAAGTATTTGTAATCGGAATCTACTCTTAACTTTAGACCTTTAGCCTTGCCTTCTTCGAACTTGATCTTTCCGAAGCTACCATCAAACTCGACATTAAAGTCCTTGTTTAGAGCTGCGGAATCGAGGAAGCCTAGCGTAGGCTCGGTTTTGATCTTATTGAGGGTCTTTTCAGCCTTTTCTAAGGCTTCTAGCTTGTCCTTATTGAGTTTCTTCTGTTGTTCCTTTGTGAGGCTGTTAACTGCAGCTCTTGAGCTGTTTAAAACGTCTTCGCTATCCAGCAAAACAGGATTTGGAACAACTATCTTTGCTTCGACTCTTTCGATGTCTAGCTTGCTTTGTGTATCATCATGGTTGATGTTTGCACCGAACTTTTCGTTTACGAGATTCTCGGATGTCTTCTTATCTACCTGCATCTTTTCAGCAGCAGCAGTAAGAGCTGTATCTGATGGGTTTGGCATGTAGTTTCCGAATGCCTTTAGAGTTTCGTTGTTAAAATCATTACAGTTGCCATAAACATCTTTAATTGTTGCATTTGGACCCGTAAGGCTTCCATCGATCTTTCCGGCAAATCCACCGTTCCAAGACCATCCCGGAGTTACAGTTCCCGTGCTTATACAGTTCTCCACCTTGCCTGAAATTGTACCGGCAAATCCACCGATAAACTCTGCTTTTGTATCTTCAACCGGCTTTACATCTCCGGTGGAATAACTATCCTTTGTTGCACTATAAGGGCCGGATGCTCCGAAGAAACCGCCGACATTGAATGCGCCCTTTACGTTTCCTGTTGACTTTGATCCTCTAACGGAACCGTCGTTATAACCGACAAGACCACCTGTTGTGTTGCCTCCAAGGACATCACCCTTTGAACTGGAATCTATGATCTTTCCCTTGTTGTGTCCTACTAGACCGCCTACGTGACCTGATATAGCTTTATCCTTTGCACCTACATCTGCGGTCACTTTTACATCAGCATGCGCATCAAAGATGGTTGTAGTCGCATAATCGTAGGTGTTAGGGTCTGTAGCTTCCTGAGCGGCACCAACTAATCCGCCGGCGTCTGCAACCTTTATAACTCTCTCTCCTTTGGCTTCTACTATACCTGAAACATTGCAGTGAGCAATTAGATTGTTCTTTCCGGCATTTGCATCGACCTGAGCTTCGCCAACGAGGACTCCTATAACGGCACCGCCTTTGACCTTTGCATTTTCAATCTTTAAATCCTTTACTACAGCCCCTTTAATAGCAGCAAAGAAACCAACGCCCTTTGAATCCTTGTCCTTTTCTATATTTAGATTTTTGATTGTATGTTTCTGTCCGAAGAACTTACCGGTGAAAGGATGTTCGAGGCTACCAATTGGTTCAAAATTAACCCCTGAAAGGTCGATATCCTTGTTTAACTTATAGTTCTTGCTAAGAAGCTGATCATCAGTTGATCCTGAAAGCTTCATAAGGTCTTCCTTGGAGTTTATCTCAACAAATTCCTCTGCCGGATTTTCAATTTTTGCTAGAGGAGGTGCCTTGTAATGGTTCTGGTCACAGCCGTAGAACCAAAGTATGGTTTCTCCGCCATTAAAGCTTGCTGAGCTTACACCAACCGGCGACTGCACGTCATTAACGTTGAACATCCATCCATCAGGCTTTGGAGCCTCGATACCATCTATGCTTGTTACAAATTCGCCCCAGGTGCTTGCTTCACTTGTGAACGTGAACTTGTTCTCTGCTTTTGCTCTATTCATGAGGTCCAAGACCACCTTGTCTTCCTTCTCCGGCTGAACCGTGAATTCCTTGAGCTTCTTGAATGTGTTTGTATCCTTATTGTAATTACAAATTACGAATTTTACCGGAGCTTTAGGTGGGACTAAAGGCGCTGTTTCAGGTGGAAGCACAGCTGAAAGATAAGGCATTCCGTTATTGTGATTTGCGTCCTGAGTCCAAACGCTGCTAGAGTCTCCCGCTATAGAATTTAGGAAGGCAGGAGCAGTCATTTCAGCAGTAGTTTTTGCTGTAATTCCTCCGTATGCCTGCATTTCAGTTGTCGGCTTTGGCTTATCACTGTTATAATAGCCGTTTACAACCTCTCCAGGATTATTGAAGCTTGAGCCCTTCCATCCGGCTAGAGGTCCGCCTGAGCTTGCATTTACATCGTTACTTGCATAAACATTTTTTAGTTGAGATGGGCTTGCTAGGATTCCTGCAAATCCACCTATTTTTTCGTTAGAATTTGCCTTAACGCTTCCTACGGCATAGGTGTTGGAAATATTTCCTTTCTCAGCCTTTCCTACAAAGCCGCCAACATTAGCAGAACCAACCACATTTGCATCAGCAAAGCACTGATCAATGGTTCCGAATTTACTTGAATAGCCGTTGAATCCTGCAAATCCGCCTACCTGCATGGATTTTTCAGCGTTTACATTTGTGTTTATTACAGCACTCTTTGATATAGTGCCGACATTCTGACCAACAAAACCACCAGTACCGCTCTGACTTGAGTTGATATTAGAATTTACAACTTTACAGTTTTCTATTGTACCTAGGTTCTTGCTTGCGAGTATTCCCGGATATTCCGTGCTTTTAGCACTTACGCTTGCATTTTCTATGCTTAGGTTTTTTACGCTGGCATTTGCATCAATATTGCTGAATATACCGCCTTCACTAAGGTTTACATTTCTGATAGTGTGACCGTTTCCGTCAAAGTTACCTTTGAAGAGCGGGTTGCTCTCGTAGTTTGCACTTCTTCCGATGTTTTTGAGCTTGGTGTACTTTGATAGATCCAGATCCTTGGTTAACCTAAAATTCTTGGATAGCTCAGACTTGTAAGCTTTGTTTGCACTCATCAGATGCTCAACCAGCTCGTCTTCGTTTGTAATGAGTAAATAGCCGTCGCTATCTACGCCCAGTGTTGTCTCCGCAAATACGTTCTGAGCTGTCAAAGGCATGGTAGAGACTACCAAGAAGAAAGCTAAAATCAGAGCGTAGAGCTTGGATTTAGTTAATAAGGTTTTCATGTTTCCTCCCGTTTTTTCTTTCTAATAAAAGCCGGAATGGAAAAAGCACACAAAAATGTGTGCTCAGAAATTACAAATATCAATATTATCTTTTGAGAAATCCGCTCAAATACAAGATAATTTTTGTGCATGTCTCCCGGCTTACGCATTTACATTTCTCAATCTTCCCAATCTCTCAGTGATATATAGAGAAACTACACGCTTACGGTGGCGGTACCGCACAGGACTCTAACCTGTTTCCATCTTGGCTTTTAAATAAAAGAACACTTATTATTCAGTTAGTGATAATGATACTAAAAAATGGCGTAAATGTCAATTATTTAACACTCGTCAAGTAAGGAAATATCTTTTTGTGTCAACAACATAAAAATCGGCACAATCATAGGATTATACCGATATATAAACTAGTATTTTCTTGCCATAGTAAAGCCTCGTCCATTTACTCCGCTTACGTCTACCATAGTCATGAAAGCTTCCTCGTCTATTTCAAGAACCGTTGTCCTTACACGGTGTACGCTCTCGTGGCTGACTACACAGATGATTACATCCAGAGGATCCTTGCAGTGACCTGTGATTCCATGTGTCAAAGTAGAGCCGACATCCAGATTGTTCTGCAGAGCCTCGTTAATCTCCTTATACTTATGGCTGATTATTGTGAACTGTACATTGCTTGAACCGAAGAGTACAACCTTATTGAGCGTTATAGTGCAAAGCATTGCTACGATTATGCCAAAGAGTACGTCATTTGTATTTGCAAATGGTAGCTGCAAGATCATAATCGTGAAGTCCGCTATGTAGATGAGCGGAGCAACCGGGATTCCCAGCTTGCGGTTTAGGATGATTGGAATTACGTCGCTTCCACCGGATGACGCACCTGCACGAATTATGAGTCCCAGTCCAAATCCCATGAGCACTCCTCCGATTATGGCTGCAAGCATTGGTTGATCAGTCAGATGTTTAAGAGCATCAAATCTGTTAAACACATTCAGGAACACCGGAAATAGCACTGAACCTGCTACTATGCTGAGTGCAAAGAGCTTCCCGAGCAAAAGGAAGCCGAGTATCAAAAGCGATATGCTGATTATAGCTACAACTACCGAAACGTCAAATCCGAAGTAGTGCGAAAACACCCTGCCTACACCTGTTACGCCTCCTGCGATAAACTTATGTGGGAGAACAAAGGCTGCAAAGCTGAATGCGTCGCAAGCGATTCCCACCAGCACCATAAGGATGTTTCCTGTTCTACTATCTAAAAATTTGTTCATAAATATCCCTCCAAAAATACCGATGCAGCTATGCCACATCGGTATGCTAGGTGTATTATACTACACTTTTTATTTTTGTTAAAGGTGATTTGTAGCCGGTCAGACTATAGAGAAATCTTGCTTGTCTTTGTCCATATTCCCATCTTCTCGGCATCTTTGATGAGCTCTTCTCTGAACTCAGGGTGTGCGATGTTGATGAGCTTCTCAGCACGCTCCCATGTACTCTTACCCTTGAGGTTTGCAGCACCATACTCAGTTACAATGTAGTGAGTGGACATTCTAGGAGTCGTTACAATTGAGCCTGGTGTTAGACCCGGTTTAATTAGAGTTTCCAACTCGCCTGTCTTAGTTTTTCTTGTTGAAGGGGTACAGATGAAGCTCTTTCCTCCCTTTGATAGGTAAGCTCCCATAACGAAGTCGAGCTGTCCGCCAGTACCGCTTACATGCTGATATCCCGCACTTTCGGAACAAACCTGACCATAGAGATCTAGCTGGATACAGCTGTTAACTGAATAGAAATTATCTATATTCCTGATTACATGGATGTCGTTAACATAGTCAACCGGAGCGATGTGGCAGAGCGGATTATTATGGATGAAGTCATAAAGCTTCTTTGTTCCGCCTGCAAAGGCATATACTGCTTTTTTGTCATCAGCGCCTGTCCCTGCTACCAACTTGCCGGCGTTGAACAGATCTACATATGAGTCAACGAGCATTTCTGTATGACATCCGATGTTCTTGAAATCTGACTCAGCAAGCATGCTTCCAATACAGCATGGCAGCGCACCGATTCCGAGCTGAAGTGTACAGTTATCAGACATCAAATTTACTACGTGCTTAGCGATCTCGGTTTCGATTTCGCTTGCTGCCTTTGCCGGAATCTCGGCAGGGATTGAGTTTGATCCCTCTACGATGAAGTCAACGTCTGCTATGTTAAGAATAGCTGTCTCACCGTTTGCGAAAGGCATATTTTCATTAACCTCTACGATGATTTTCTTAGAAGCCTTTATGATGCCAAGCATTTCAGCGACCTGAGGTCCGATGTTGAAGTTCCCATGCTCGTCAATTGGGGTAACCTGGAAACATGCCATATCGAACTGATTATCGTTCTGATCCCAGTAGCTAGGGAGCTCACGGAAGAGCATTGGGATGTACCACTGACGTCCTGTTTTGCTCATTGCTCTATCTGCACCTGTGAAGTGTGAAGAGTGGAATCTTACGTTCTCGTTTGAGCTGCTTGCCTGATATGTCTTAAGCGCCTCTTTTCTGATAGCAACGTTTGTTATTATTGTAACGCCTTTTAGTTCGTTAGCTCTCTTAGCCAGAGCCTCGTCTATATCGATGACAGAGCCAAGTCCGGTACCGAAATGTACTCTAAAATTGTTTTCTATTTTTGCCGCTGCTTGATCGGCAGTGATAAGTTTGTCCTGATATTGCTTATGAACATCGCTCACTTTGCACATAGAAATTACCTCCATATAATAAGTTCTGCTGTGTTGAATGTCGGCAATGATAATAGCCGAAATTAACCGAATGAATTGATTATTATTTAACAATCATAATGAGATTCTACTATATATTTTGTATACATGCAAGCATTTTAAGAATATATAGTAATGATTTACATGAAAACATGTCATTATAAATCTTTTTAATGATAGGGTAACGGATGGTTTTGGGAATTGTGAAACCTTGGCAAACGAGGAAATAGTTGATTTATAGCTAATAATGGCAATTATCCACAGAATAATAGCAAATTTTATATCATTATTGACAAGACTGTAACGAAATGATATAGTTGTGGCAAGTTTTTCAGTGCTTTAGTATAGAAATATAACTAAAGGTAAAAGGGAATCAGGTGAGAATCCTGAGCGATCCGGTCACTGTAAACAAGGAGTTTCTTTTCGTTATCCATTGTGCGATACGCATGAGAAGGAGAAGAGGAGCGATGATCTGTAAGCCAGGAAACCTGCTGAGAAATCCAATGTAGCTTCTGGGAGAGCGATTCATTGTAGGCAGATTACTTTGTTACATTGTTTTTTCGTACTTTATAAGAAGTTGCATTGATTTATGTAGCTTCTTTTTTGTTGTTTAAGAAAGGTAATTGAAATGGTAAAAATCAAAGAATTTTGGGAAGGCGAAGCACAGATTTATGATGAAGCTATAAAGAAAGAGATAAAAGGGGAGTTTGCGCCACAGTGGAAAAAGCTGATTTTGGATAATGCCCCTAAGGCTGATAGACTCAAAATTTTGGACATAGGAACCGGTCCGGGATTTTTCCCCGTTCTGCTATCTCAGGATGGTCACGATGTTACGGGAATCGACGTGACAGAGAACATGATTAAGTGGGCAAAGCATAATGCCAAGGAGTGCGGTGTTGAGCCAAATCTTTTGACTATGGATACTCACAATCTTGAGTTTGAGGATGACAGCTTTGATGTAATCGTGAATAGAAATGTTACATGGACTCTAGAGAATCCTAAAGATGCTTACAAGGAGTGGATGAGGGTTCTTAAGCCCGGTGGATCTCTGATAATCTTTGATGCTTGCTGGTATCTATGGAATTACGATAAGGATTTAGAGAAGATCTATAGAGAGAATGAGAAGAGGGTTAAAGAGAAGTACGGTAGAAGAATCCACCAACACACAAATCCTGAAGACGAGAAGAGATTGGGTGAAGAGCTTTTCATGAGTGACAAGAGAAGACCCGGTTGGGATCTTGTAACCCTAATCGATTTAGGTTTTAAGGATGTCAGGGCAGATGTTGATATTACCGAGCTTGTTTGGGATGAGATGAACAAGGAGGTAAATGGACCTACGCCGCAGTTTATGATAGTTGCTAAGAAGTAGTTTAAGAAATATTTATTTTATAGAGAAATTAAGGAAGTATGTGTGATTAAGTATATTGGCAAGAGACTAATTCTTGTGATTCCGGTAATTCTGGGGATTACGGTCATAACTTTTGTTTTGACATCATTCTCCGCCGGAGATACCGCAAGAATACTAGCAGAAAAAGTATATAATCATCCAACAGTAGATCAAATAGAGGAAATCAGGCACGAAGAAGGACTGGACCTGCCCCTGCACATACAGTACGGTAGATGGCTTAAGAAAGTTATAAAAGGTGATTTCGGAAACTCGATAGATTCAGGAGAACCGGCTATTGAGGAGCTTTTGACACACTTTAAACCTACGCTAAAGCTAGGGCTGATTGGACTTGTGCTGCTTGTTTTGATTTCGGTACCGCTTGGAGTATTTTCCGTCGTCTTTGAGAATCGGCTAATTGATAAAATCATCAAGCTTTTCTCGTATATAAGTGTATCCATGCCGAGCTTCTGGCTGGGTTTGCTCTGTCTTTATGTCTTTGGCGTAAAACTGGGCATAATATCGGTCATAGGTGCAGATACAGAAGGGAGTCCAATAATAGCAGCTTTTGTTTTGGATTTCGGTTTTTTCGGTATTTTGATCAGATTGATTAGAGCAAATCTGATTGAGGTTATGAACAAGGATTTCATAAGGGCATGCCGTGCCAAGGGACTTGGAACTACAAGGATACTTTTTGTGCACGGACTGAAGAATGCTATTATCCCTGTGATAACAAGGTCATCATCGATAATTCTACACCTCGTAACGGGTTCTGCTGTTATAGAAACCATATTCTCAATTAAAGGTGTGGGATATCTGGCGCTGAATGCCATTTCCCTAAAGGATTTGCCGGTGATTCAGTGCTATATAATCGTTGTTTCGTTTTTGGTCATAGTTATAAATTTAGCTATAGATATCTCCTATTCCGTTTTGGATAAGAGAATCAAATTGCAGTAGGGGGTCATATGTTTCATAGAAAAAAGAAAGCTGAAACTCTACTTGAGCAAAACGGGAATCTATCGCTAAGCAGCATCATACGTCAAAGGAAGACCAAAATAGGTCTTGCCATCGCAATTATTTTCATCTTAATTGCAATATTTGCACCTCTGATTGCGCCAAACGATCCGACCTTGGTAGATGTTACAGTAAAATTACAAAATCCGAGTTTCAAATATCCATTTGGAACTGACCAACTGGGAAGATGCGTGTTTTCGAGGATAGTATTCGGGAGCAGATATTCCCTGTTTTACAGTTTTACTGTGCTTGCAATAACTTTGATTATCGGTCTTCCGATCGGAATGGTCTCCGGTTACGTTGGAGGCAAATGGGACACGGCAATAATGCGTGTCATAGATATATTCCTCGCAATGCCGTCTTTCATAATCGTTCTAGCGATTGCCGGAAGCTTTGGAACCAGTGGTAAAAATCTAATTCTTGCTATGTCTATGTCCTACTGGGCAAACTATGCAAGGGTGAGCAGGGCTTTGACGCTGAAGATCAAAGGGGAAAGTTATTTTCAGGCGCTTAAAGCAGGAGGACTGAGCCATACGAGAATTATTTTCAAGCATGTACTGAGGAATATAATGCCTTCAATTATTGCCTTGGCAACGGTAGAAATAGGAACTATAATACTTGCAATTGCAGGATTTTCATTTATAGGACTGGGAGTAAAGCCACCTACACCGGAGTGGGGAATCATGCTGAGCGAGAGCAGGCCTTTTATTCAGACTTTCCCTCAGCTGATGATGTATCCCGGTCTAACCATAATGCTTATAGTCTTTGGAGTAAATATATTAGGGGAAGGAGTTCAAGATGGATTGTCAAAAAAATAGCCTTGAACTCAGGAATCTGCGCATTGGATTTATGGACTATGCCAAAAGAGAAACTCAAGCCGTCAAAGGGCTGAATCTGACACTACCGAAAGGTAAAATAGTTGCCCTGGTTGGTGAATCCGGCTGCGGAAAGACGGTAACAAGTCTTGCAATAATGAATCTGCTCAAGGAAAATGCGACGGTTAGTGGAGAGATCTACTGCAATGGGAAATCCATACATAAAATGTCTACAAAGCAGAGACAAAGCTGTAATGGAAGACTTTTTGGAATGATATTTCAAGAGCCTGTAGGGGCACTGGACCCACTGTTTATCATAAAGAAGCAGATGATGGAGGGGCTTAGAAAGCACAGAAAGGTCAGTAAGACCGAAGGCATAGAGATAATTTGTGAGGGGCTTCAGAACATGAATTTCCAAGCTCCGGCAGAGATACTGAATAAGTATCCACACGAGCTTAGTGGTGGTATGTGTCAAAGAGTGATGATAGCAAGTGTCCTAATTCAGGAGGTCGAATATCTTATAGCGGACGAACCGACAACGGCACTTGATGTAACCATACAAAAACAGATTTTGATACAGCTATACAAATTGAGCAGAGAAAAAAATATTGGAATTCTCTTCATAACGCACGATCTCGCAGCGGTAGCGGAGATTGCAGACTACATCTATGTAATGAAGGATGGAGAGCTTGTTGAAGAAGGCGATGTATTTGAAGTCTTTGATAAGCCGAAGAACGAATATACGAGACATTTAATAGCAGGGAAAATTTAGGTATTAAGATTATGAAGCCACTATTGGAAATAAGAAATCTAACAAAGTTTTATAGCAAAAATGACAAGCTGCCGGCAGTTTGTGACATTTCACTTGTAATAAACAAAAACAGCTCGCTGGCACTCATAGGTGAAAGCGGGTGTGGTAAGACTACGCTTGCAAAGATAATCATGGGGCTGGAGAAGCCAACAAAGGGAGAGGTTGTTTTCAATGGTAGTAACATAGCGAAGATGAAGGAGAGTCAGCTAAGACCACTGAGAAGGGATGTACAGATGATATTTCAGTACAGTAAATCGGTCTTCAATCCGAGCTATACAGTTGGCGATAGTATAAGAGAAGTCTTACTTGCACACGAAAAGTTAAGTCATGAAGAGTGCCAAAGGCGTCTGGATGAAATATTTGAGGTAGTGAAGCTCCCAAACAGCTTTCAGAAGAAATATGTATCTCAGCTTTCGGGTGGACAGTGTCAGAGGGCTAATATAGCGAGATCTTTAATACTAAAGCCAAAGCTTTTGATATGCGACGAACCGGTCGCGAGTTTGGATTATGCAATTCGACATCGTGTGCTCGAACTGTTGCAGGAGATACGGCAGACAACGGATGTAACCTATCTTTTGATCACGCATGACCTGTCAAATGTGAAGGATCTCTGTCAAAATGTCGCAATCATGTATAAGGGTAATATAGTCGAGCTTGCGAAAGTCGAAACAGATTTAGATAGAGTAGTTAAGCATCCATATTCAATTGATTTGTTTAAATCAATACCTTGTGCAGATCCTCGAAAGAGGAGTTTTATCAATGAGCCTACGAGGGAATACGAGTACACCGGAGAAACTCTTGAGGGATGCGTATACAAGAATCGCTGCACAAAGAGTGAGGCGATTTGTGACCATGATAAGCCTTTATTAAGGGAAACGGAACATGAGCATTTTATCGCTTGTAATAAGTTTAATAGTTGAAAGGAGATATAGAAAAGATGAGAAAGAAAAGACTTTTAAAAGTTACTGCAGTGATGGCGATTATATTTGCGATGGCATTTGGTTTAATGGCATGCAAGGATAAGGAAACATCAAAGAAGAGTGACACAAGCAGCAAGACTGTTACTGCTATGATGTCCGGCGACCTAAAGCCGGAATCGGCGGATACTGTCGATACGAGCATGTCTGTGATTAAGTTCTATGAACTTGTTTACGATCCACTAGTAAGATATGGTGAAAATGGAAAAATTGAGCCGGCTCTAGCGGAATCCTATGAGATTAGCGAGGATGGTACAGTTTACACATTTAAGCTTAGAAAAGGCGTTAAGTTCAGCAATGGGGAGGATTTCAACGCTGATAACGTTCTATTCAATACAGACCGTTGGAATGAAAAAGTTCGTTCAAACTTCTCAGCAAAGCTTCTGGATGTAAAGAAGATTGACGACTACACAGTTCAGTTTACCTTTGATAAGGCGGCATATCCAATCCTCATCGAGTTCACATATCCGAGACCGTTTAGAATGTTGGCTAAAGCAAGTATCGATTCTAACGGAAAGTTCAAGGAACCTATCGGAACAGGCCAGTGGATGGTTAAGAATTACAAGTCCGGTTCTGAGGTAACACTTGTACCAAACCCTAATTACTGGGGAAAGAAGCCTTCTTTTGATAAGCTGGTCATCAAAGAGGTAAAGGATGGGCAGGCAAGAACTATGGCACTGCAGAGCAAAGAAGCTGATTTGAGCCTTGCTGATATACCTGCAGAGGATACAAAGAAAATCGAAGAAGATAAGGATTTAGCAACGCTAAAGGAGGAGTCAACACAGTCCTTCTTCCTAGGAATCAACTATGAGACCGAAGCTCTTAAGGATGTCAAAGTAAGACAGGCGCTAAACTATGCGTTAAACAAGAAATCAATGGTTAAAGAGCTTATAAACAACGCCGGTGTTCCGGCAACAGGAGTTTTCTCAGATAAAGTTCCTTATGTAAACAAGAAAAACAGCCCCGGATATGATTACGACATCAAAAAGGCAAAGGCACTTCTAAAGGAAGCCGGATACAAAGAAAACAAGGACGGCATCTTTGAAAAGGATGGCAAGCCATTGTCATTTAAGCTTGTCTTCCAGACAGGAGAATATGCAAACTGGAAGACAATCTGCCAATATCTAAAGTCAGAGTATAAGAAGATAGGTGTTGATATTCAGCTTGAAGAGAAGGAAGTCAGTGCATACTATGATGCAATCTGGAAGAACAGAAACTACGACTTAATCATATATCGCTCATACGAGGATTCATGGAATCCACATGGCTTCCTAAAGAGTGTGTTCCGCAATACTGACGAGGCAAAAGGAATTTTCTGGAGCGATGATAAACTCACAGAGATGATCAATGATGTCCTGGCAACATATAAGGATGATGAGAGACCGGCAAAGTACGATGCAATCTTCAAGTATATGAATGATGAAGCGATAACAATTCCTCTCTACTATCCAAATAGAATGATTACATACAACAAGAGACTTGGAGATCTAAAACTGGCTGCAACCATGTATCAGGATGTCATTTGGAATACAATCAAGATTAAATAGTCTCATGCTATGTAAATTTGCCAAAAAGAAGAACAGATAATATAACTTAATATGGAATACATAGGTTGTTAATTAAATTCACCGTAGTCGTTATAGATTAATGGCTATGGTGAATTTATGCTTTGTTTTCAATGTCCAATTTACCTTACAAGAGCGATGTTGCAGTTGAAAGACGCTCTTTATCGTGGTATTATATGTAAGCAATGTGTCCCAGTAGCTCAGTGGATAGAGCGTCGGTTTCCTAAACCGTGCGTCGGGTGTTCGAATCGCCTCTGGGACACCAAATTCAAAGCCTTGTACTTGCTTGATTTTAGAGCATATCAGGGCTTTTTCTATTTTAAAAATATATTGATTTTCAAAATGTTTATTGCCTTAAATTGCCCTATTAGATGTGACACCCTAATAAAAAACCACCATGAAATTATGTTAGTTTAGAGAATTGATACCCTAAATTTGATAAAAATGAAAGTTTAGGGTATAATGTAATCAAAAAGGAGAGGTGTGGTATGCTGCGATATGAGAGAAAGCTAAAAACTAGAAATATATACCTGAACCAATTGATTGCATTTCAAGATAAAGAGCCCGTAAAGGTTATAACAGGAATTAGAAGATGTGGAAAATCAAGTTTATTAAAACTAATGCAGGAACATCTTTTGAATTCCGGAGTCAAACAAGATCAGATTATTGCCATAAATTTTGAATCACTTGAATTTCAAGAGATGAATTATAAAGAACTATACGAATATGTAAAGAAAAAAATCCCAAATACAAAGAGAGCATATTTATTTTTTGATGAGCTTCAAAGGATAGAAAGATGGGAGGATGCTATAAACTCATTTCGTGTTGATTTTGATTGTGATATATATATAACCGGCTCCAACTCATACCTATTGTCATCGGAATACTCCACATATTTATCCGGTAGATATGTAGAAATAAAAATGTATCCGCTATCATTTAAGGAATTTATAGATTTTCACGGGTATAAATTAAAGGAATATAAAACTCCGATTGGAGAAAAGAAAAAAAGAGCGATAAACGAGAAAGATGAAATTGTTGAAGTCCGAGATTTATTTGATGCGTATATGAGATATGGCGGTATGCCGGGGATAGCTGATGTTGGACTTGAACAAGACCAAGCTATGACTTTACTCGATGGAGTATATTCAACTGTCGTTGTTAGAGATATCCTTGAACGTGAAAAAAGAAGAGGATTAAGACAAATTACTGATGCAGAATTGCTTAGGAAAATCATACTATTTTTGGCAGATAATATTGGAAATAATACTTCCCTTAATTCAGTAAGCAATACACTTGTATCTGAAAATATGATTCAAAATCGTGAAAGGCATGGAAAACCGGCAACGAAAACTATCGCATCATATGTAGGAGCATTAAAAGAATCATACATGTTTTATGATGTTAAGCGATTTGACATTAAGGGGAAAGAATATCTAAGAACGCTTGGTAAATATTATATCGTAGATATTGGACTTAGAAATTATTTACTTGGGTTTAGAGACAGAGATAGGGGACATGCGTTAGAAAATATAGTTTACTTCGAATTGTTAAGACGTGGGTTTGATGTATCTATTGGAAAAATTGGTAATTTAGAGGTCGATTTTATCGCTGCAAATGCAAATGAAAAAATGTACATTCAAGTAACAGAAAGCATGAAAAATGAGTCTGTAAGAGAAAGAGAGTTAAAACCGCTACAAAAAATCCATAATAATTATAAAAAAATGGTTATTGCTTTAGACAAAGCTATTGATGATGAATATGATGGAATTCAATCTGTTGATGTAATTGAATGGCTGTTAAAATAAGAAAATATGAAGACAAGCATCTACTGATAAGAGTACCAAACTCCTTATGAGGTTTATTATTCAACCTCGTTGCACTTGACTTGACAATTCAAGCTCATATAAAGGAAAATGATATAATTAACTTAAAGTAAAAAGCTGCTTATTGTAGTAAAAATTAAATAAAAGAGGTTTAGCTCGTGAAAAAAGGATATATTCAGGTATACACCGGAAACGGCAAGGGGAAGACTACGGCGGCCATCGGGCTTGCTATTAGGGCTGCGGGAGCAGGTCTTAGAGTTTACATCGGTCAGTTTGTTAAGAGTATAGAATATAGTGAAATTAAGCTTATAAAGGAGCGCTTTCCTGAAATCACGGTCGAGCTCTACGGCATTGACGGTTGTATGATGAGCGGTGTGCCGAGCGAAAATGACTATAGGAGTGCTGAGGATGGGCTCAGGAGGGCGAGAGAGGCTCTCCGCGGCGGCAGCTACGATCTTGTGATTTTGGATGAGATTACGATTTGCTGCTATTTTAAACTTCTGGCTGAGGCTGAGGTTTTGGCTTTGATGGAAGCGAAGCCTGAAGGTACGGAGCTCGTTTTGACGGGAAGGTATGCTCCTGATTACATGATTGAAAGGGCGGATCTCGTTTCTGAGATTCAGGAGACAAGGCACTACTATTCTAGCGGGGTAAAAGCTCGCGACGGTATAGAACGGTAGTTAATATAAGGGGTTATAAGAGAAAGGAGTTTTGAATGGGTAATGTAGAGAAAGATGTTATAAGAGGCTTTAGAACGCAGGATGTGATTTACTGCGGTCTATTTGCTGCACTTATGACAGTTGGAGCACTTATAAAAATAGTGCTTCCGATTGGGGTTTTTGAGGTCACGGTATCGCTACAGGTTTTTTTCGCGCTTCTCGCAGGATTTTTGTTGGGCGCAAGAAACGGATTCCTAAGCATAGTAGTATATTTAATCATAGGTCTTATTGGAGTTCCGGTATTTGCGCATGGAGGAGGTCTTGGATATCTTATTAAACCGACCTTTGGCTTCCTCATAGGTTTTGCTTTTGCAGCACTGTTTGCAGGGCTTTTGACAAACAGAGAGAAAAAACCGAGATTTTCAAGGCTTGTAGTTGCGGCACTGGTAGGAGAGATGGCATATTATGCTTGCGGTTTGATCTATTATTTCATCATGTTTAACTTTGTTTTATCCGGAACAGGAGGCATAGGAATAGCAAAGCTGTTTAGCGTGTGGTTCTTGAGCACGGTTATTCCCGACACTGTTATCTGCATGTTGGCGGCAGTGCTCGCGTACAGATTGGTGTCGATTATGCGTAAAATGCAGGGATAACGAACATGAATAGATTTCCACTTTGTATAAATTTAGAGAATAAGAGCTTTGTTGTTGTCGGAAGCGGAAGGATTGCTATGAGAAAGCTTGCGGCAATAAGGCAATTTACGGACAAAATCAAAATCATCACAAAAGAGCCTATAAAGGAAGATTTATACGATGGTATAAAAATAGAGAGAAAGACCTTCGATGAAGATGATTTAGAAGGTGCGGACTTTGTCATTACGGCTACGGGAAGTAGAGAGCAAGATGAGGCTATAGTTGCATCCTGCAAGGCGAAAGGGATACCCGTAAATGCAGCAGATGACAGGGAGGAATGCGATTTCTTTCTTCCCGGAATAATCAAAAGGGGAGATCTTGTTGTCAGCGTTTCCACCTCGGGAAAGAGCCCTGCTTGCTCAAGGTATTTGAGGGAACAAATAGAGGGAGTAATACCAAATAACATTGATAAGGTTTTAGACATCTTAGGAGAGCTCAGAAAGAGTTTGCCATCAAAGGTAGACTCTCAGGAGGAGCGCAGTCAAATCTATAATTATGTTATGTCAGCGCTTTTGAACATGGATAATTTAGATGAAGCTAATGTAGATAAGATAATAGAAGAGTATTGTTATGCAAAAAATAGTTTTAGCGACAAGAGGAAGTAAACTTGCCCTGACTCAGGCAGAGCAGGTCAAGGCATTGATAGAAGCAAAGGGCTATGAATGTGAGCTTCTGATTGTAAAAACAAAGGGTGATAAGAATCAAAACCGCCCGATTCAGGAGATCGGTGGCGATGGTCTTTTTGTGCGCGAAATCGAAAAAGCCTTGCTTGATAAGAGGGCTGATATCGCTGTGCATTCGGCAAAGGACTTGCCTTATGAACTTGCTGAGGGTCTTTTGATAGCCGGAGTTCCAAAGGCGGCAGCGTGTGCAGACTGCCTTATATCGCTTAAATGCGATACAAGGGAACCAGCCGAGAGACAGGTAAGTCCGAAAGTAATAGGAACGGGAAGCCCCAGAAGGATTTGTGAGTACTCGGAGATAGATGATACAGCTGAGTTTAAGGGACTCAGGGGAAACATTGATACAAGGCTCGCAAAGCTGGATTCCGGCGAATACGATTCTATAATTCTCGCTAGGGCTGCTTTAGACAGATTAAATATAGACCTTAGTCGCTATGATGTTTACGAGTTTACTAGTGAGGAAATGATTCCTGCTGCATGTCAGGGAATCATAGCGATAGAATGTCGCAGTAAAGATGAGAAAATCGTCGGGATATTGGAAGAGATTTCGGATTTTGAGACGCGAAGACGATTTGATCTGGAGAGAAGTGTATTTTGTGAACTCAAGGCTGATTGCAAATCGGCTCTTGGAGTCCACGCAAAGATTGAGGGAGACAAGGTCACTTTGATGGCGCTTAAGGATGATAGAAAGGTATGTATAGAGGGAAACTTTGAGGATAGGCAGGAGCTTAGTCAGATGGCTTTGGCTATGCTTACGGAGGAGATTTAATGAGAGGTAAAGTACAGCTTATAGGTGCGGGATGTGGCAGAGGTTTAATCTCTGTTAAGGCCCTAAAGGCACTGAAAAAGGCGGATGTCCTCGTTTATGACGACCTGATAGACGATAAACTTTTGAACGAAGTCAGGGAGGAATGTAAGAGGATTTATGTGGGAAAGCGCTTTGCGAAGCACAGCAAAACCCAGACTGAGATAAATGAGATTTTGATAGATGAAGCAAAGAAGGGGCAGCTGGTTGCTAGGCTCAAGGGTGGAGACAGCTTTGTGTTCGGCCGTGGTGGCGAGGAATATCTTGCGCTTGAGGCTGAGGGCATAGATTGCGAGCTTATTCCGGGAATAAGCTCCTGCATAGCAGTTCCTGAAAGTCTCGGCATTCCTGTGACACACCGAGGAATTGCGCAGTCTTTTACGGTCATAACGGGACACAGTGCAAGTAACAAAACTGAAAGCTACGAGGCACTTGCTAAGCTAAATGGAACCTTGGTCTTTCTCATGGGAATTAACTCCATAGCAGAGATTAGCGATAATCTCATCAAAAATGGGAAATCTCCGAAGCTTCCTGCATCCATAGTTTGCAGAGGTTTTTCGGGAAGAGAGAAGAGAATAGACGGCTGTCTAGGCAACATCGCAGAGAAGGCAAAGCTTGCCGAATCGCCGGGAATATTGGTAGTTGGTGAAGTTGCAGGCTTTCACATGGAAAGCAAGGGTAAGGGACCGCTTGATGGAAAGCGCATAGCAATAACGGGAACCAGATCATTTACTTCGAGGCTCGCTGAGCACCTTGAGGAGCTTGGAGCCTTTGTTGAAAGTATGGTAAGCCTTGAGCTTGAACCGAACCTTAGTGAGATTCCAGGGAACTTCAGCGAATACGGATGGATTGTTTTCACTAGTGCAAATGGAATAGATATCTTCTTTGAGGAAATCAAAGCAAGAGGAATGGATATAAGGTGCCTCGGACACCTGAAATTTGCCTGCATAGGTACAGGTACGGCTTCCAAGCTGAGAAGTTATGGAATCCTTGCAGATCTGGTACCTGATAAGTATACCGCATCAAAGCTCGGAGATCTTTTAGCG
>ERZ773014.614-NODE-614-length-24116-cov-25.876107_pt1 | contig 24116 bp, 20 predicted proteins | sample MGYA00580841_ERZ773014 | MGnify/ENA primary metagenome ERZ773014 (study PRJEB29015, sample SAMEA2737989) | human oral metagenome | biome: human oral; feature: human-associated habitat; material: dental | place: China | collected 2067 ...
CGTCGTAATTCGGATTTATATTTTTAGAATTTAAAAATCCTGATTTTATCAATCCCTTATCTTCAGTCGCTTCATTATAATAATTTACACTTTTCAAAAAAAGAGCTATATTGCCAGAATTAACTTTTGCATTTTCTAAAATTTCATAAATTTGATTTTGAGTGACTTTATCCGCAATATTTGAATAATCTATACTTTTCAAATATTCTTGTTCTGTTTTTAAATTTTTTATATTTTTTATATTATTATTTTTAACGCCATTTTCATTGGAACAGCTTAACGAAAAAATAATTGCTGTAAAAATCAATAACATTTTTTTATTTTTCATTTAATCTCCATCTTAACTAATAAATATTTTTTATTTTATAACTTAATATTTACAATTACAATTTACTGTTTATATTAAAACTTTTGCTATTATTTGTAAAATAATTTTTTTTATTTTGTGAAACTGATATTTTCAAATCTTCCGTATCATTTTGAGCTGCTTCTTTATTGGAATTTTTATCTTCACTCAATTCTAGATACAAATATTTTCCATCTTTTGCTTCTGCATTTTCATCGTCTATTTTGTCACTTGTGTATATTTTAGAAACTTCTCTGTTTACTTTTGTTTCTGTTGTATTATTAACTATTGGTTCATCGCCTTTATCTTCTCTTATCTTTTTAGAAATATGTTTTTGAGTTACTGTAACTGCATTTTTTGACAATTTTTCATTCTTTAAAGACTTGTCAAATTCGATGACAACAGCTTTCACTTTTTTTCCAGAACCTTTTTTTTCAGTTATTGCCGTTACATTTTTTACATTATTTACATTCAAATTTCCTTTATCTGCAATTTTTATATCAATATGATTATCCTTACTTTCAGTCAATATTACAAATCCAACTAATGCAATCAAAGCTCCAAGCACTACATTTCCTAAAGTTTTTATTTTCATAGCAATTCCTCCTATTCTTTAAATATTTTATATTTAAATATTTTATTATTTTTACTATTTACTATATTATATATTATATATCATATTTTTGTCAAAATTTTGTTTTTTTCCTTAAAAAATCTTGTAATTTACCAGTATTTTACAAAGAATTGAAAATTATATTATCTACACCTCCTGCCTTGTTTATGTTCAAAATCTTGGTACACTTCAATTATAAAAAAAACCTTATTCACTGAATAAAGTTTTTTTACAAATTTAATTTTAGCTGTCCTTTTCATAATTTAATTAATTTATACTTGCAAGAGTTTTTTCGGCAAATTCGTGCGCCAATTCCAATCTTGCTCTTTCTTTTGAATTTTCAAAAGTTGCAGGTGTAAATGGTATTTCTGAAGTTTTTACAACTAGGAAATAACCAACTGGAAGATTTTTTTCTATTATTTCATTCGGTTTAGAAGCAAATAATTTATTTACTAATTCATCATCTTTTCCAATTCCTGGAACGGTTTCACCTTTTAATAATTTTTTAAATCTCTCTTTTACATTAAAGTTAAATCTATCTTGTTTTTCAACTTGATCCCAAGTAACTTTTCCGCTTTGAACCTGCGCTTTTAAGTCATTAACTTTTTGTGCAACTTTTTGTTTTGTAGCTTCTGATATATTTGGTGTAATCAAAATGTGACTAACTTTTGCTACATTTGGATTATTTGCATCTTTTGATTCAATATAAATAATGTGGTATCCAAACTGTGTTTGAATAGGTCCCACTATATCTCCAGCTTTTCCATTTTTAACCGCATTTGCAAATTCTGGGACAAGTCCAGATAAATCAGTTGTTTCTCCTAAGCTTCCTCCTTTAGTAGCCGAACCTGGATCTTTTGAGAATTCTTTAGCTTTTTGCGCAAAATTATTTTTATTTGTTGTCTTCATAATTTCTTGCGCCTGTTTTTTAGCATTTTCCAAATCTTGTGAACTTGGCTGATATTCATCACCTATTACATATCCGCCAACACTGCTTTGAATACTGTAACTATCTTTTTTCTGTTCAAATTTGGCTTTTAATGTCGCATCGTCAACTTTAAAGTTGTCAATTAAAGAATTGTAATATCTTTTAGACAAATCTTGTAATTGGTCAACTCCGACAAGTTCTGGATCTGGTTTTAATCCAGCAGCTTTTGCTTTTACTGAAATTTTTACTAACTTATCCAATTCCACTTTTAAATTAGCTTTTATATCGTTTAATAATTTTTCAGAATATCCATCTTGTGACTCTGAAATAGCTTTTAAAACTCTTTCATTTACTGTTTTATTTAATATTTTATATTCGCCATTTCTTGCTACAATCACTTTAGAATCGTTATATATTTTTTTTATTTCAGGATTTTTAAATTCAATTTTCGCTTTTTCATTCAATTTTACTAGATAAGAATTTAACAATGCATCATTTCTATCTTGTTGCAAACTTTCTTTTAACTTAACTTTTATATCATTGTAATCTTTTCCAGCAAGTCCAGCGTATTGTTCTCTGTCAAATGCTTTTTTCACATCCTCATCAGAAAGCTGGTATTTTCCAAACATTTTTTCCTGTAATTTTTGCATAATTTTACTCTGTTTTATTGCATTTTTATAATCAGTTAAGTTTCTATAGCCACGAGCTGCCAACGCATTCATAAGCTCTTCTTTTTTCACACCTTTAATTTCCTTATTTACTTGTCTATTAATTTCCCCGTTTGGCACTTTTATTTTAAAATCAGATGCCGCTGAAATTAAAAGCGCTTTACTTATAAGGTTTTGCAAAATTATTTCATCTGTTATGCTATCTGGCACATCTTGCAAATTTTCTTGAGGGATTCCCATCTGTGCCTTTTGCTGATTTAGTTGTGATAATTGATCTTTTAATATCTGTCTATATGATTCAAACTGATCTTTATAAATTTTCTCATTATTAACCGTTACAATAACTTCCCTGTTTGACATTTGTCCAAAAATAGTATTTTTTAAAAAAAGTATCGCACTTGCAAGCATTCCAATCGCAAACACTACTATCATAATAATGGACAATTTCTTAATCATTTTTCTGCTGTTTCCCATTTTCAATTTCCTTCCTTAAAATTTTCCGATTTTTAACTGTCATTTATTATAGCACATTCTGAAACTTTTTTCTATTCCAAATCTATTTTTTTAGAATGAATGTAATTTACAAGAAAGAAAATTCCAATATTTAAAAGAATTACAAAAATTATATAGGTTATTCCATAATTTCTTAATAGATCAAAAATTATTGTTTCTCTTATACTAATGTCAGAATCCAATTTTACTAAAAAACTCGCTAATAATGAAAAATAAAATATTCCAATTATTATACCTGTGACAATATATGTAACTATTCCCATAACAAGTTTATTAGATTTTACTAAATTTGCAAAAGTTACGCACATCATAAAAATCCAAGAATTTAAAAGATGTTGTAAAATCAGACAGATTACCACAATTATCATTATTCCCACAATCTTTCCACTATATGGATTATGAAAAATCTGCTGTTTTAATATATTTATTTCTGAGCTCAAAGTTTTTAAATTTTGACCACTTACAAGTATTCCATTAACTATTCCAATTATGTAAAAAACTATGTAGAATATCGCCGAAACAAATGTCCAAAATATAAAATTCAAATATTTTGCCAAAATTAAATTTTTTGAACTTATTGGCAAAGAATTTATCAAATATCCTTCATTTCCATAAACCGAATTATTGAAATTCGTTATTAAAATAAAAAGAGTTAAAATAGAAACATATGACATTATCAAAAAAAATGAAAGTGAAAATATCATCTTTAAAATATAGAATATAATAAAGCTTACATTTTCTTGTGATACATTGACACTTAAATGTATGACAAACGCTGTACATATTTGATTTACCACTCCAATTATAATTGCCACCAAATAAAGTGGCACAAGTCGTCTGCTAATCGCTCTAAAATCATATTTAAACAATTTCAACATTATTTAAACACCTCCCTAAAATATTCGTCAATACTGACATTATGCTCTTTTCTAATATTTTCAATCGAATCGTAAAGTAAAATATCTCCATTATTTACAAAAATTACTTCATCCAAAATTTTTTCAACATCGTTGATTAAATGAGTTGAAATAATAAGTGTCGCATCTTTGCTATAATTTTTGACTATAGTATTTAAAATATAATCTCTCGTAACAGGATCAACACCCGCTATTGGCTCATCTAATAGAAACAGCTTCGCTTTTCTGCTCATTGCCAAAATAAGTTGCACTTTTTCTCTATTTCCCTTTGACAATGCCTTAAATTTTGCGTTTGTGTCAATTTTCAAATCTTTTAACATCTCTCTTGCCACATTTTCATCAAAATCGGGATAAAAATCCAAAAATAACTGAATCAAGGAATCAATACTTTGATTTTTGTCTAAATAATCCCTGTCTGGAAGATACGAGATTATCTTTTTAGTCTCCACGCCAATCGGCAATCCATCAATTAAAATTTCTCCCGAAGTCGGCTTTAAAAGTCCCACCGCAAGTTTAATAAAAGTCGTTTTTCCACTCCCGTTTGGACCAAGTAATCCGATTATTTTATTTTTATTAATGGATAAATTAATACTATTTAGTGCCACATTATTTTTATATGATTTTTTTAAATCTTTGCACTCCACTATTTTTTCCATAATTTTACTTCCTTTCCATTTTTTCTTGAAGTTATTTTATCACAAATTTAAAAATTTTTAAACAAAAATATAAATAAAAAACCAGCATCTCTGCTGATTTTTTTATTTTACAAAATGATATCATCTACTGGTAACATCACCGCTCCCATCGAAATTCCTCGACCTAAGTCTATTTTCATAATTTTTATAATCCGTAAAATTTCTTCTGCATGCCTATCTTCCAAATAAGTAATTAAAATACTATCTGTTCCTGGCCAAACATGTGTATTAAAATGTTTAAAATCCTTGCTCCAGGAACTATGAATAGTTGGAACAATAAAATATTGCTCTATTCCATATTCTCTTAACTCTTCTTTCATTTTTTCCGTATAAAATGAATCAAAATATATCTCTAATCTTTTCACAAAATTCTCCTCTCTAACTTTTATAAATTTAACTCTATTTGATAACCCGTGAATTTATAAATTATCAAACATTTCAATAAATCAAAGAATTGAATTATTTAGCATATCCTCTTCTTTCTTCTTCTTTTTCTTGTCTTCTTCTTTCTTCTTTTTCTTTTTGTTTTCTTTCTTTTCTTTCTTCAACTAATGAATACAATACTGGTGTAAAAAACAATGTCAACACCGTACAGAATGAAAGTCCAAACATTACTGCAATCGCCATACCTTGATAGTATCCCGAACTTCCTTTACTTGAAAATACCATTGGAAGCCATCCTAATACTGTTGTAAGTGTTGTCATTAAAATTGGTCGAAGTCTTGAACCACAGGCTTCTACTAAGGCATCGTGTATCGTCCAGCCTTTTTTTCGCAATCCTGCAACGAAATCAAGCATTACAATCGCATTATTAACCGCCATACCAAATAACATCAAAATACCGATCATAACGAACATACTAAGTTGTATTCTAGTTATCGCTAATCCAAAAATTACTCCAATCATAGAAAGTGGCAATGTTGTCATAATCATAAGCGGCAATATAAATGATTCCAACTGAACCGCAAGTACTGTATAAATCAACACAATCGCAAGCAACAAGTCTTTCATAATTTGTCCACCCATTTCAGATTGGTTTTTAGCTTGTCCTGCTACCCCAATTTTGTATCCTTCAGCTGGATTTGTTTTCTTGAATGACTGTTGAATAAATGCTGCTGCATCGTTAAATCCTTTTGATTTATCCAAGTTTGCACCAACTGTTACAATTCTTGTTCCATTTTCTGTTGAAATAGTCGAAGCACTTTCTTCATATTGCATTGTAGCAATATCTCCTAATCTAACATAAGTTCCTTTATTAGTTTTTATCTCTAAATCCATAATTTTATTCAATGAATTTTTTTGATTTTTTTCCAATTCCAATACTACATCCAATGTTTCTGTACTTTGAGTTACATCAATCGGATTTGCAGATCCAGAAGCTGTCATAAATAACATTTGAGTAATATCTGTTACAGTTATTCCATAACTTTCTGCTTTTACTCTGTCAACTTCCAACTTAGCTTGTGGATATCCACCCTCAGTCGATGACTTGACATCTTTAAACCAAGACTGTCTCTTCATGTCATTCATTATTGAATTTGCAATTCTGTCTAATTCTTGTGGATCATCACCTTCTATTTGAAACGAATAATCTTTCTGCGACGAACGACCTCCTGCTTTTTGTGGCGAAACTGCAAGTGTTACATTTGGTAAATCCTTTAATTTTTCCCTAACACGATTCATTGCTTTCATTGTGTCTTTTTTTACGTCGACATTTATTACCGCTGCACCCTTGGAAGCAAGTACATTTATATCTTTAGTTACTGGATCTGCTTTTACAACAGCTTCCATTTTATTCGCAATATCTCTCGATACATCTAAATCTAATCCTGTCGCAAGTGTCGCAACCACTGAATATTGATTATCATCAATCGTTGGAAAGAATGTAGTTTTTACTGTTTTTCCTATTCCAAATACAACTACTACAAATGCTATTACAACTCCAATTACCATTTTCCATCTATTTTCCAATACTTTTGCCACTAATTCCTTATATTTATCTCTAAATGCATTAAATCTAGCAGCTTTTTCAGAATTTTCTGAGATTTTTTTAACATCTAAAAATAAACTTGAAGCCATCGGAACCCATAACATCGCAACAATAATCGAAGCTGACAACGCAAACATCATTGAAAACGCAATACTCTTAAATACTTCCTTAGCTATTCCATCAAATAATATAATTGGCAAGAATACACAAACTGAAGTTGCTGTTGATGCCATCATTGGAAGAATTACTTCATTTGTACCTCGTACCGCTGCTACATTTGCTGGTTCCTTATTAACCTGAATATGATCAAAAATATTATCCAGCGTAACAACCCCGTTATCTACCAGTGACCCAACCGCAAGCGACAATCCCATTAACGAAATCATATTCAATGTTATCCCTTGTGTAGTAAGCAAGAAGAATGTAAACATTGCTGAAATTGGAATCAATGTTCCTACAACTAATGATGCTCTCAAGTTTTTCAAGAATACAAAAAGCACTATAATTGTAATGATAACCGCTTGCAGCCCGGAACTCGCAACATTTTGTATTGATTTACTAACTTGTTCACTGTTATCAACTATTATATTATAATTAGAACCTTCTGGAAATAATGGTTTTGCTTCTTTCAAAGTTTCCTTAGCCTTTTTCGCAACCTCTACCAAGTTACCGTCTTTACTCTTTTGAATCATAACAGCAACCATTTCTTTTCCATTATATGTTACATACGATGTTGGATCTTCTGTTCCATACTCAACTTTTGCCACATCAGCCAATCTAACCGTTTGATTATTTTGATTTGAAATAACAATATCCTGAATTTGATCAAGCTCTTTTAACTCTCCATCAACTTTTAAGATAAATTCTTTCGTCCCATCAGTTATTGTACCTGCTGGTGTTACCGTATTAGCCGCTTTTATTTTACTATAAATTTCTGCCGCTGACAAATTATACTCCTTTAATCTAGATGGATTCAACCAAACTTTAATTTGTCTTGTTGCATTACCCATTACAGAAATATTACCAATACCTCTATTTCTCTTCAATCTAGGCTGTAATGTTTCTTCAACAAATGATGTTATTAACTCTTTATTTTTCCCAGTAATCCCAATCATCAGTGCCATATTGGAACTACCTGTCGCATCCATTTTTGATACTGTAGGATCTTTAAAGTTATCATCATCTGGCAATTGTCCTTTTATTTTATCTATTTGTGTTTGAACTTGTACCTGTTTAATATCCGTATCTACACCATAGTTAAACTCTATCGTAACTACTGATGAACCATAAGAAGATGAAGTTGTTATATTTTTAATTCCATCTACATTTAATGCCGCATCTTCTAGTTTTTTTGATACTTGTGTTTTTACATCTTCCGCTGTTGCTCCCGTCCAAGTGGCATTAATAACAACTATCGGAATATCGAAATCTGGTATTCTCTCCTGTTTCATACCTGTCATCGCTACCCAACCAGCAAAAATCATAAATATAAGTATCATCGTTGTCGACACTACTCTCTTCGTTGCAAATTCTGCTACTGTCATTTTTTTTCACACGATAAAAATCGTGTACTCCTTTCCTTAAATTTGTGCAAAATAACTATCTGACAATTTTGACTTTTTCATTTGCTTGTACAACATTTTGTCCATCGACAATTAATTCGTCACCAGAATCTAAACCTTGCCCTGTCACTGCCGCAAATGTTTCATTTTGATTTGTTATATTTATAGGAATTGCCACCGCTTTTCCATTTCGCACGACATAAATAACTTGTTGAACTCCTCTTACAACAATGGCTTTTTTGGGAATTACTAAACCATTTTCTGCTCCTGTTGAAATATTAGCCTTTGCATACATTCCACTTCTTAGTTCTCTATTTTCATTTGGAAGTTTTATTTTTACAATAAATTGTCTACTCTCTGAATCAGCTGTTGCCGCAACTTCATAAACTACACCATTGATTTCTTTTCCTTTCAAGTCGTCAATTCTAACAGTTGCTGGCGTTCCAATTTGAATTTTCTGAACAATATCGGCTGAAACTCCAATTTCCAATTTCATTTCACTTTCATTAACTAAAGTAAACAATTGCTGTCCATTTGAAACTTCTTGACTTCTCTCCAAATTCATATTGGCAATTACTCCCGAAACCTTCGTTTTTATGCTTGATTTACTATTTGTATCTCTTGCTGTATCAAGATCCGCTTGTGCTGAATCAAGACTATTTCTTCTGGCAGACAGTGAATTTACTGCTGTGTGATAACTGCTTCTTGCTGAATCTAGCTTAGCTTGTGCCGCACTTAACTGTGTTTTTGCCTGTAAATAATCAGTTTCCGTTATTAGCCTTTTGTCATACAGCATTTGATATTTTCTAAAGTTAATTCTTGCTTCTTCGACAGCGGCCTGTGCTGAACTTATGTTTCCTTCTGATGCACTAATATCCGCTCTTGCCGAACTTATGTTTGACTCAGCCGTTCGAACATTTGAAGCTGCCGATCTCACTCCAGATTTAGCCGCCTGATTTTCAATCGAAACTATCACTTGTCCTGCATTCACATAATCTCCATTTTGTGCATTAATTGCCACTACTTCTCCACTTGAAGTCGCTGTATACGGTATTTCCTCAATCCCTTTTATCGTTCCACTGGCAGAATATCCTATAGAAATTTCATTTTGACCTATCATTTGAACTTTCACTGGTCTTGAAGAGCTAGACATCTTTGGCTTTTTCTTTCCACATGAAATTGAAAACATCGCTAGAATTGCCACTACTGCAACTATTTTTTTATTAATTTTCATATATTCCTCCTATTTTTTCTAATCTAAATTATTAATCCAAAAACGCTCCATATTTTGAAACTAAATAATAGTATTTTAATTTTGCCTGAGCATAATTTACACGAGCCTGTCTTAAACTAGTTTCCGACTGCAATAAATTTTCCATTGTGATAAGTCTATATGCATATCTTTCTTTTTCCATTTCATACGACTCTTCAGCTTTTTGTACCGCAAGTTCCAACGCTTTTATACTTTTTTCAAGCGATTTTAGCTGAAAATAAGTTTTTCTCATATTTGCAGTAACCGTGTCAAGTGTCTGATCAATTTGAACAGAAGAAATTTCCTGAGTTTTTTTAGCATATCTCACATTATTTTTTCTCTGTCCCCAGTCAAAGATATCCCAGCTAAAATTAACTCCCGCAGAAGTCGAAAAATTTCTCGGTTTTAAAATATTTCCAAATCTATCTTGCCCTTGCAATGTCCCATAATTAATGACTCCATTTATAGACGGCTTAAAAGAAGCTTCTTCCACTTCCACATTTTTTCTACTTAAATCATTTTGCTTCATTGCAATTTTATATTCTGTATTATCAGTTTTAAGTTTTGCCAAATCTTCATCCAATTTAACTGTTGAAGTGAAATTGTCATCGACTCCAAAAGGAATTATTTCAATTTGTGAGCTATCTTTCACTCCAATCAAAATCCCAAGCGCTTCTTTTGAAACTTCAATATTTCCTTCCTGTTCCACAATTTGTGCATCAATATCAGCCACACTTCTCTGGGCTTCTGTAAATTCAGGTTTTGTCGTCATTCTCAAATCATACAGCTCCTGCTGCGTCTTCAAATTTTGATTCAATGTTTCTTTAGACTTTTGCAAAACTTCAAGTGTACTCATAGCATCATAGACATCAATATATGCTTTAACTGTATCAAGAATTGTATCTTTTCTCACTTTATCCAAATTAAGCTGTGACAATGTCAGATTCTCTTTACTTATTTCATGCCCTAACTTTAACTTTCCACCTGTGTAAATTGGTTGTGATAAAGTCAAATAATGTTGAAATTTTTCTCCTGTTTTGGAAAAATTTTTATTTAGATATGTATTTGCCCCAGCTGTGTAGCCAACTGTGAAAAACTTTTTGGACCATGCTTTATCCACATCAATTTTACTTTGTTCAGTTTTTAACATTGCTATTTTAATATCTTTATTATTTTTAATTGCCATCTCAGCCGCATCTTGAATTGAGATTTTTTCAGCAAAAGCTGGAATCGCAATAAACAATAATAATGATACCAGTATTCTCAAATTATTTTTTTTCATTTTTCCTCCTCGTAAGCTATTTTAATGCACTATCTATGAACTTTGCAATTTCTTTAATTGCTATTTTGGCTCTATCTTCAAAATCTTTATCTATTATCCCTTTATTTTCAAATATCTCTTCAAAAAAATAACCTTCAATTGAAGAATTTATATATTTTGAAATAATTTCCAAATCCCAAATTTTTTTATTCTCATATTTTTTTATGATATTTTCTTTAATAAAAGTTGTATAAAAAACTGTTATTTTATTTTTAAATTCATCAATTTGACCTGATTTCATAATATACAAATTTTCCAATTTCATATTTTGAACATATCCCAAAAATAGCTCCACTCTTTTTTCCAATAGATTATACAAAACTTTTGACGGTTCTTCAGAAGTATCTATATCATTTATAGAATTCTCAATTTCAATTTCTATTTTTTCCAAAATCGAGAACAAAACATCTTCTTTTGTCTTAAAATAAGTATAAAAACTTCCTTTGGATATTCCCACTTCCTTTGTTATCCTCTCAATTTTTGTCTCCTCATACCCATTTTTTTTAAATAATTCCCAAGATTTTTTTAAAATTCTCTCTCTTTTTTTCTCCTTTTCACAACTTCTAGCCAACTTTTCCTCTCCCAAAATCGTATTTTTTTATTATATTAAATGACTAATAAGTCACTTAATATAATAAATATAATATAATTTTTTCCCCCTTTTGTCAATATTTTTTTATTCTAAAAATACTTTGTTATATCAAAAAATACTATTATTAACATAATAGCCATCAAAAATATCATTCCGATAATATGTATTTTTTCTTCAATTTTTTTATTAATTTTTATTCCGAAAAATTCTGGCAAAACAAATAAAATTCTTCCTCCGTCAAGAGCAGGAATCGGAAGCAAATTCATTATTCCTATGTTTATTGAAATCAAAATAAATATACCGAGCAGAGCCAAAGCACCACCGTTACTGTAAGCCATTCCAACAATTTTTGGAAGTCCCACAGGTCCTGTCATATCATTCATTCCAACTTTCCCTGTGACAAGCATTTTTACACCGTCAAGTGTCATTTTAAAATAATCTTTAAATGTATAAAAAGTCGAATTTATCTTTTCTCCAAAAGTCAATTTTTTTTGCAAAACTTGTATTCCAAGCAAATTTGATTTAGCTTCACTGTAATAAGTTAATTTCACATTTTGAGTCATTTCTTTATTATTTCTCAAGATTTTTAGCGAAATATCTTCGTCTTTATAATTTTTACCAATTTTTGAAATTTCTTTAGTCATCTCTTTCCAATTTTGAATTTTTTTCCCATTAATTTCCAAAATTTTATCATTTTTCTCCAGCTTCCCATTGACTTTTGAGTCGCTTCTAACTACACCGACAACAGGTTCTGTCAATTCCATAGGTTTCATATTAGTTACAGAAAGCATTATAAAAATCGCAATTATTGCCGAAATAAAATTCATTACAACTCCAGCAATCAGAACAGCAAATCTTGCGAACGGAGATTTTGTATAAAATCCATTTTTAGAAATGTAATTTTGTCTTTTTTCTTCTTCTCTCATTTCAAGATTCACTCTTTTTTCCACTTCGTCCACAAATTTTTCGTCGTCCATTTCTAAATTTTTAAAATCTTCTTCTTCTTTCAAAATTTCGGCAATCTCATCAATTTTTTCTCTTTTAAAATTTTCAAAGTCAAACTCTTCTGGCTGCATTCCGCCAATATTGACAAATCCTCCAAGCGGCAAAGCACGAATTGAATAAACCGTCTCTCCCTTTTTCCGTGAAAAAATCTTAGGCCCCATTCCAATCGCAAATTCAAAAACAGGCATTTTAAAAAATTTTGCCATAAAAAAATGTCCCGATTCATGAATTAAAACTATAACTCCAAGTAATATTAATGTCAAAATTATACTCATAACTATCTATTTTCATCTCCCTTTTTAATTTTTTATTTTTTTATTTAGATTATCACAACTTTATAAAAAAATCAAATTTTTTCATAAAAAAATAAGTTATATGTAAATATAAGTAAGTAAGTAAGTAATTTAAGTTAAATAATATATAAATATAATAAGTTATATATAAATAAAAATAAAAAGTTACTCAAAAATATAAAATTTTTAAATAACTTTTATTTTAATTTTTTTAAATTTTTAAAGTTTTTATTTTAAAATAGAATTTCTAAATTTAATAATATTTGGATGAATAACCGAATCTCTCTCAAGTAAATATTCTAATTTTCTATCAATTTCAAATTTTATTGCCAAATCTAAATCTTCTTTTGCCAATTTTCTTGCAGTTTCCACACCATCCCAATCTCTCTTTTCTTCAATTGCGTCAGCCAAATAAATAATTTTAGGCAAAGTTGTCATATTTTCGCTGCCAATTGTGTGATATTTTATCGCAGAAAAAATGTCATCGTCGTCAACTTCAAACAAATCATAATTTTTTGCGACAAACTCAGCTCCTGCAAATCCGTGTAAAATTGCATTTGTCCAAAAAATTTTATTTTCAATCTCAGGATATTTTCCACGAACCAAATCAAGCATTCTAGGTATTTCAAAAAATTTTGCCACATCGTGAAGAATCCCAGCAGTTTCAGCTTTTAATGGATCCGCTCCATATATTTTTGATAATTCAACTGCACATTTTGCCACTCTTTCCACATGATCATATCTTTTTTCGTCCAAATATTTTTTTACATTTTTTCTAATTTTTTGAATATTCATAATTTTTTCCTACTTTCCTTCGATTTTTTTTATAGCGGCTTTTATCCAGCCAGTAAATAGTGGATGAGGTCTATTTGGTCTGCTTTTAAATTCAGGGTGATATTGACAAGCCACAAAATAAGGATGATTTTTTATTTCCACAACTTCCACATATTTTCCATTTGGAGATAATCCCACAATATCCATTCCCGCTTTTTCAAATTCTTCTCTGTAAGTATTATTAAACTCATATCTATGTCTATGTCTTTCAGCGATTTCAGTATTCCCATAAACTTGTGCTGCGATACTGTCATCTTTTAAAACACATGGATAAGCTCCAAGTCTCATAGTACCTCCCATATCCTCAATTCCTTCTTGTTCTTCCATAAGGCTAATTACAGGAGTTTTTGTGTCTTTGTCAAATTCTGTCGAAGTTGCATCTTTATACCCAAGCACATTTCTCGCAAATTCTACACAAGCCATCTGCATTCCCAGGCAAATTCCTAAAAATGGTATATTATTTTCTCTTGCATACTGAATTGCATCTATTTTTCCACCAATCCCTCTATCTCCAAATCCTCCAGGAACCAAGATTCCAGAATACTTTGAAAGCGATTTTACATCAAAAGCTCCAGCTTTCAAATAGTCAATTTCTACTTTTGTATCAAGATTAAATCCAGCGTGTTCTATTGATTCATGAATACTTATATAAGCATCTTTTAATTCCACATATTTTCCGACAACCACAACTTTTATTGATTTTTTAGGATGTTTAAATTTATCTACCATTTTACTCCATCCTTCTAAAGACGGTTTCTTATTTTCTAAATTAAAATGTTTACAAATCACATCAGCAAGTCCTAATTTTTCCATTGTCAATGGAATTTCATAAAGGCTTTTGGCATCTTCTGACTCAATCACGGCTTCTTCATCAATGTCACAAAAAATAGAGATTTTTTTCTTAATATTTTGATCTACTGGATGTTCACTTCTCACAACTATCACATCAGGTGCAACTCCAAGTCCTTGTAATGTTTTTACACTATGCTGAGTAGGCTTTGTCTTAAGCTCTCCAGCCGCTTTTAAATAAGGTAGCAAAGTCACATGAATATAAGCGATATTTTCTCTTCCAGCTTCTCTTTTCCACTGTCTAATAGCTTCAATAAACGGATCACTTTCAATATCTCCAATTGTTCCGCCAATCTCAGTAATTACAAAATCTGCACCAGTTTTTTCTCCTGCAAGTTTTATATTTCTTTTAATTTCATCGGTAACATGAGGAACTGTTTGAACTGTACCTCCTAAAAAATCTCCTCTTCTTTCTTTTTCAATAATTCTTGACATCACTCTTCCAGAAGTAAGATTATTATACTGTGTAAGATTTTCATTGATAAATCTCTCATAATGTCCCAAATCCAAGTCAGTTTCCGCACCATCTTCAGTAACAAAAACTTCCCCGTGCTGATAAGGACTCATTGTCCCTGGGTCCACATTTAAATATGGATCAAATTTTTGAATTGTCACTTTGTATCCTCTCTCTTTCAAAAGTCTACCAAGCGACGACGCAACAATTCCTTTCCCAAGCGAAGAAACAACACCACCTGTAACAAATATATATTTTGTGTTTCCTTTTACTTTCATTTTTCCTCCTTAAATTATAATTATTGCTATTATTATTTTAGTATTACACTTAATATTAATTTTATTTTTTATTTTATTTATCAGTCTTTTTATTTATTAATTATAAATATTTTACAAAAAAAAGATGAAAAAAAAAATTTTCATCTCACTTTAAAGAATCAATGCAAATTTATATGAAAAAGTTAGTAAATTAATAAAAATTACACTAACTTTTCCTTTTTGAATTAATTTTTTAATTTTTTTAATTAAAATTATTATCTTGCAGAACCTGCTTTGTAAGCTCCATCAGATCCAAATACATTTTTGATTTTATCTTTGTAATAATCTCTGATATAGTCTTTAGCTGGTCCTAAATATTTTCTTGGGTCAAATTCTTTAGGGTTTTTAGTAAATACTTCTCTAACTCCTGCAGTAAATGCTAATCTTCCATCAGTATCTACATTAATTTTAGCTACTGCTGATTTAGCGGCTTTTCTCAATTCAGAATCAGGTATACCAATTGCGTCAGCTAATTCTCCACCATATTCTTTAATCATTTTTACGAATTGTTGAGGTACTGCTGAAGAACCGTGTAATACGATTGGGAATCCAGGGATTCTTTTTTCGATTTCAGCTAAGATGTCTAATCTTAATTTAGGATCTTCACCTGGTTTAAATTTGTGAGCTCCGTGAGAAGTTCCAATTGCGATTGCTAATGAATCAACACCAGTTTTAGATACGAAATCTTCAACTTCTTCAGGTTGAGTATAAATGTGTTCAGCTGCTTTTACATCGTCTTCAATTCCAGCCAAAACTCCCAATTCAGCTTCAACTGTTACATCGTGTTGGTGAGCAAAATCAGCAACTTTTTTAGCTTCTGCAACATTTTCATCATATGGGTGGTGAGAACCATCATACATTACTGAAGAGAATCCATATTCGATACAGTCTTTAGCTTCTTCAAAGTTTGGACCATGATCCAAGTGTAATGCTACTGGTATGTCAGATCCTGCAGCTTTAACATAAGCTGTTGCAGCTTTAGCAATCCAAGGTAACATTTCTTTACCAATATATTTTCTAGCTCCTGTAGAAACTTGTAAAATTACTGGAGAACCAGTTTCAACAGCTGCTTCAATAATACCTTGCAATTGTTCCATGTTATTGAAGTTAAATGCTGGAACTGCATATCCTTCTTTGTTTGCTTTAGCAAACATTTCTTTAGTGTTTACTAACCCTAAATCTTTAAAATGATATTTCATTTTTTTTGCCTCCTAAATATTTTAATTAATAAATTAATTTCCCACTTATATGTTACCAAATTTTTTTATAAAAATCAATAATTAAAATAAAATAATTTTTATTTTTTAATTTAATTTACTGTCTTCTATCAATCTCTCCACCGTAATCCCTTTTCTTAACACATTTTTATCAGTAAAACCAGGTATTCCTTCGATTCGCCCCTTTTTAGAAATTTGCCAAATTACCCATCTATCATCTTCCACTATTCTCGGATAATACTTGTAATCCGTTATCCAAAGCTTATTTTGCAAGAATTCTCCTTTTAGGTAACTGTTATATGTCTTGTAATTCACATAAAAAATCACTTTTTTTTGATAATAATTTTCTAGTTTTTGTATCATTTTTTTCAATTCTGGCAAAACTTCACTCTTTTTATATTTTTTTGTGGAGATTTCTAAATCTATAATCGGCGGTAAAGTCCTGTTTGAATAGGGAACTTTGCTTATATAAAAATCTGCTTGAGCTTCTCCACTACTTGTCATAGTAAAAAAATGATACGCTCCCACTGTAAATCCATTTAATCTTGCGTTATTCCAATTATATGAAAAATCCGAATCCAAAAAATTTTGCCCCTCTGTTGCTTTTAATACGATAAATTTATATTTTTTGTCAACCCTTGTCCAATTTACTTTGTCCTGATGATGGGAAATATCAAGCCCCTGAATATTATGTCCCTTAAATAGAGCAAGTGCTTCATTGTGATTCAAATATCCACACCATTCTAAAAAAATTACTATTCCTCCAAAGATTATCACAACAACCAAAAATTTCAAAATATTGAATATAATTTGTTTCATGATTTTCCTCCTTTTAACTTAATTCACGAATTTTAATCATTTTTTTATGACAATCTTAAAGAAATATTTTTTTACTTAATAACTGTCATTCCACCCATGTAAGGTACTAAAACTTCAGGGATTACAATACTTCCGTCAGCTTGCTGATAATTTTCCATAATTGCAAGTAATGTTCGTCCAACTGCAAGTCCTGAACCATTTAATGTATGTACAAAATGACTTTTTTTCGTCTCTTTATCACGATATTTAATCATAGCTCTTCTTGCTTGGAAATCTTCTGTATTTGAGCAAGATGAGATTTCTCTATATTTATTTTGACTAGGCACCCAAACTTCTAAATCATAAGTCTTAGCAGCACTAAATCCTATATCTCCACTGCAAAGTGAAATCACTCTATATGGTAAATTCAATTTCTGCAAGATTTTTTCTGCACTATTTACCATTGATTCAAGTTCGTCATAAGAAGTTTCAGGTTTTACAATTTTTACCATTTCAACTTTATTAAATTGATGTTGACGAATTAGTCCTTTTAAATCACGTCCACCTGAACCAGCTTCTTTTCTAAAACAAGCTGTATATCCGCAGTAATGTTTAGGCAATTCTTCTTCATCTAAAATTTCTCCATTATGTAAATTTGTAAGCGTTACTTCTGCTGTTGGAATTAAATACATTTCTTCCCCTTCGATTTTATAAGCATCTTCAGCAAATTTAGGAAGTTGTCCAGTTCCAATCATCATTTCTTTTTTTACAAGCTGTGGCGTGAAAATTTCTTCAAAATCCTCTTCTTGAGTGTGAACATCAATCATAAAAGCAATTAACGCTCTTTCCAATCTAGCAGCCGCATTTTTATAAACTGTAAATCTTGAACCACCAAGTTTCGCACCTCTTTCAAAATCTAAAATTCCAAGATTAACTCCCAATTCATCGTGAGATTTTATTTCAAAATCAAATTCTCTTGGAGTTCCCCATTTTCTAATTTCAACATTGTCGTCTTCGTCGTTTCCAATTGGCGTATCAGGACTTAGTTTATTTGGAATTGTATAATTCAATAAAAGTTGTTTTTCATCATTTTCAGCCAATTTTTGGTCCAATTCTTTTATTTTTGCGCTCACTTCCTGCATTCTTGAAAGCAGTTCGGCCGTATCTTTTCCCTCTTTTTTGTATTTTCCAATTAATGAACTTGATTCGTTTCTCTCTTTTTTTAGCATTTCCACTTCTTGCAATAAATTTCTTCTCACTTCATCATATTTTAAAAGTGTATCTAAATCAAAATCACTTTTTCTATTTTTTAAAAATTCTTTTACTTTATCCGAATTTTCACGGATATATCTCATTTCTAGCATCTTTTTCCCTTTCTCTATTTTTTTACTTGTTTTTTTTATTTTTATGTTTAAATAAAATTATATAATATTTTTTTACTTTCTGATAATTCTTCAAAATTATAATTTTTTTCAAAATTTATTTTTTTCACATTTCGGATCTCATATTTTTCTATAATTTTGTCAAAATTTTCCACATAAATTTTTTTATAAAGCATAGAAATTTCATTTTCCAAAAAATATTTTATATTTTTTTCATCTTCAAAATCCAAAAAACGAAATTGCGACTTTGTAAAATAATTTAAAATATTTTTTAAAATTTCTTCCACAAAAAATCTTATATTTGAATATTTTTCGCCATTTTCAAGAACAATTTTTTCAACCATTTTTTCTGCAAAAAAAGTTTTTATAAATTTATTTTCATCAGCCGAAACAAATGAAAAATTATATAAAATTTCAAAAAATTTTTTCTTATTTTTGTAAAACATTTCGTTTCCAAGTTTTAGTGCATGAATGCTCTCCCTGTTAAAAAGACTTCTAATAAAACTATCTTCCAATTTTTTAGCTTCGATTTTAGACTGTCTTTTTACATTTTTTTCTTTTTCCAAAAATGTGTTCTCAAATTCACTTTTTATATTTTCCAAAACTTTTTCATCTTTTTTTTCATTTTCACAATAAATATAAGCCATCTCAAGTATAAAAGATGGCTCTTTACGAACAATCTTAAAATTTTTGTCCAAAATAAAATATTTTCTTTTTTCAAAACGATTTTTATGTTCCAAAATAAATTGTGAAAAACTTTTTATCTCCAAAACTTTCTCCTTCCAGTTTTTTAGTTTTTAGTTTTTTTATTTTTTTGCTTTTTTGTTTTTTTATCTAATTTTTTTCTCTATTTTATTTATTGTTTTTTTATTTTTTATAATTTTAAAAATCTTTTTTCAAATCAAATTTCATTTTTAAAACAAGCAAATTTTCTATATTTTTATCAATTTTAACGGCATCTTTTTCCGTCGTTACAATAAAATCATAGTTTTTACTCTTCTTCTCAATTTCTGCAAAATCTTCAGAGCTATACAAATGATGATCTGAAAATTTAATTTCATCCACATTTTTTGGTGCCAAATTTTTTATCGTCTTGTAAAAAATCGCAGGATTTGCAATAGATGAAAAAATTAAAATATTTTTATTTTTTATAATATTTTTAGAAATTTTATTTTTTTTATTTTCAAAATTTTTATTATTTTCACTATTTATTTTACCAAATTTTTCATCATTTTCAAAATTTAATTTGTAAAAATAATCACTTTCAAAGGAAGCAAAAAAAATTTCTTTTCTATATTTTTTTATTTTTTCCAAAATTTTTAAGATTTCATTTTTTTTAACATAATTACTTTTAGTGATAATTATTTCATCCGCACGATTTAGCGCATCTATCGACTCCCGAAGCCTTCCTTTTGGCAAATACTTCCCATTCCCAAAAGGATTCGTCGCATCAATCAAAACAATATTTTCATCCTTCAAAAGTTTTCTGTGCTGAAATCCGTCGTCCATAATAATAACTTCAACGCCACAATTTTCTTTCAAAAATTTTGCACCTTTATATCTGTCTTTTGACACAACTACTGGAACTTTAAAATTTTCAGCGTGAAAAAACGCTTCATCTCCAGATTCTTTTGAAGTGCAATAAATTTTCTTCTCATCACGTACCAAAAGCAAATCCGTCTTTCTCTTGCCTTTATAACCTCGGCTCAAAATCCCAACTTTCATATTTTTTCTTAAATATTCATTCACAAAATATTGCACAGCTGGAGTTTTCCCCGTTCCTCCCGCAACAATATTTCCGATACAAATCACTTTTACTCCGTCAACTTTTTTAGATTTCAAAATATTTAAATCAAAAAGTTTATTTCGTAAAAATACTATAAATCCATATATCATTGATAATAATTCCAATTTTTTCTCCAATTTTAAGAATTTAATAATTTAATAAATCTTTATACATCGTCTCAATTCTTCGAAATCTATTTTTTATTCCAGATTTTGAAATATTCATCAAATCTGCAAGTTCCTGAAGTGAGAGTTCTTCATTTTCCAGCCGTGCCTTTGCCGTTTCCTGCAACACATTTGAGAGTTCAGCTAAACCTATTTTTTCGTCAATGTATTTTATCATTTTTATTTGTTTTTCTGACGCCGAGATTTTTTTTGTTTCATTCGCAATTTCCCAGTTCATATTTCTGTTAATTTTATTGCGAATCTCTTTATTTATCGTAACTTCTTCAAATGCAAAAAACGAATTTACTGCTCCTATCAAAAAAATTATGTCCAAGATATCTTCCGAATTTCTCAAATAAACAATTTTTTTCTCTTTTTTTTCAGTTTTTGAAATTTTTTTCCCCATCTCGCTAAATAAATTAAATAAAAAGTTTGAAAAATCTTCGCTGTCTAAAAAAAAGTCCAATGCATAAGATTTTTCAGGAGCTTTTATATAACCGCAACTAAGAAAAGCGCCTCGAATCACTCCTGCAATTTTTTCTTCATCTTCAACATTTTTTGCCGAACAATTTTTACAAGAAAATAGCTTTTCAAAAAAACTTTTATACTCTTTTTCATTTTGCTTTGTGGGAATCAATATTATCCTATATGTTTTCGAGAACAATTGACGCTTGCTTATGATATATTTTAGCTGAATATCTAAATTTGTAACTTTTCTCAAATTTGAGTAAACCCTTTTGGCAAATGAAACATTTTCTGTGCTAAAAAAAAGCCCATTTTCCAAAATCGCATTTTTTGAAGCAAGTATTCCAAATAGTTCTGCAAAAACCACTTCATTTTTCTCATTTTCCAAACCCAGTATTTCTCTTTTTAAATTTGCTGAATATGACATTTTTTTCCCTTTTTTTAATTTTTAATGATTTACAGTTCTCGAATTTCCAGCTTTGTCATAGTAAGTCCAAGTTCCAACTCTTCTTCTTCCATTAAGATTTCCAGTAAATCCAACTGCTCCATTTGTATAATAGCCTTTTAGAGTTCCAGCTCCATTATTTAAATTTGCTTCGTAAAATAAATTTCCATTTTCGTAGTAAACCTTCATCAAACCATTAACTTGATCATTTTGATAATTAATTTCCGAAACTTTTGTACCATTTGCTTTCCATTCAGTAAACAATCCGTTTTTATAGCCTCCTGCATAAGTTCCTTGCGATTTTTTAGAACCATTTTCATAATATTCCATCCAAGTTCCAGTCATCTTTCCATTTTGATATTCTCCAACTGTTTCTTGACTTCCAGTTTTTCCATAATATGAATAATATCTTCCGTTTAATTCATCGTTAGCATATTGGTATCTCTTCCACAATTTTCCATTTTCGTAGTAAACTAGCCACTCTCCTTCTTTTTTTCCATTTGTATACCTTCCTGTCGTATATTGATTTCCATTTGCATAATATTCAGTGTAATTGCCATTTAGAACACCGTTAGCCGTATTGACAACAAGTCTTCTTCCACCTTCATCCATAATTCTGTACTCTCCGCTTCCAACGAGCTGATAAGTTGCTCCATTAATTCTTTTGGCATCTTCTGGACCAATACCTGTAACATTAGATAAGTTTACTTTCCCAAAACTAATACCGTAATTTGCAAAAACATCTTTACCATAAGAAATGGCTGACATGGTCATGAATCCCACAATAAATAACATCTTTTTCTTATTTATTCTTTTCATAGTTACATCTCCTATTTTTTTTTATTTAATATTCAAATATTCTTTTTACATTATAACAAATTTTTCTATTTTTTAAAAATTTTTTTTAAATTAAAAAGAACTATTTCTAATAATTACAAAATAGAAATAATTCTTTTTATGAAACGAATCAAAAGAAATTTATGACTATAAATAATTGCTATCTTTAGAGTCTTCACCTAGTGAAGCATCAATATCTTCATAATCTATTCCAACTGGAATCGAAGTCAAAACTTTATCTGTAACTTTTGATAAGTGTGCATTCATAGCATATGCCGCTCCACTTACAAAATCTATTACTCTTTGTCCCACTTCATATTCTAAGAATTCCAAACTGAATGTTACCACTTTATTTTCTTTTATCGCATCTGCAATAAGTCTCGAATCTTCAAAAACTTTTGGTCTGATTATTGAAACATAACTAACTTTTGTAGCTGATGCCATTTCTGCTGCCATCTTTGTACTCTCCTCCTTCTTATTTCCTACACCAAAAATACTACCTATACCTTTTTTTTCTTCATTAGGTTTATCCTCTTTAAAAATCGGTTTTGGCTTTGGTTGCTGCTGTGTTTTTGGATTTTCTACCTCTTTATTCTCTTCTGCCGATTGTTCCAATTCTTCATCGTCATCTTCAATGTCATCCCCAAAAAATTCCATTAATTTTCGTTTTAGTCCCAAAATTCTAACCTCCTATTCAAATAATTTGCTTCCAATTCTGATTATTGTTGTACCATTTTTTAGAGCAATTTTATAATCATTTGACATTCCCATTGAAAGCTCTGTCAAATAATCATATTTTTTTGAAAATTTTTCTCTCAATTCTTGCATCTTTTTAAAATAACTATCAATTTCACAATCTGTCGCCAAAAATGGTGCCATCGTCATAAAACCTATTATTTTTACATTACCTTGTGAAAAATATTTCTTGTAATTCTTTTCAAAATCGTCGATATAAATTCCTGCTTTTGACTCTTCTTTTGAAACATTGATTTGCAGAAGTCCATTTACAATTTTTCCGTGTTCAGCCGCCTTTTTATTGATTTCTAAAAGTAAATCATATGAATCTATGGAATGTATCAAATTTACGCTATCAATTATATACTTTATCTTATTTTTTTGCAATCTTCCAATAAAATCCCATTTGATACCATTGTTACCAATTTCATTTAATTTATCCCGATAAAGTTGCGCTCTATTTTCTCCGAAATAATTGTATCCCATTTTGACAATTTCTTTGTGCTGACAAACATCAAAGTATTTGCTGACAAACAAAAGTTTCACTTTTCCTGGATTAGAAGAGTATTTTTTTATATCTTCCAAAATTTCGTTGTAATTTTTTTTTATTTTTTCACAATCAAGTTTTATTTCTTTTTTTTCCATTTTTTTGCTCCTATTTTAAAAATCAAAGAATTTTTGTTATCTATAATTATTTTATTATAACCTTTTTTTTAAATAAATTCAACAAATACATTATTTGCCAAAAAAAGTCCTTTTTTTGTCAATTTTATTCTTTTTTCATAATTTTTAACAAAATTTTTTTTATTTTTAAATTTTATTTTTTCATTTTTTTCAATAAAAAACTCTTCAATCAATCCATTTTTTATAAGTTTTTCAACTTTTTTGGCATCTTTTTCACTATAATTTACCCCTTCTTCAATAAGTCTTAAACCCAACATTTTTTTCAATTTTTCTTTTTCAAAATCATCAATTTTTTCAATTGTATTTTCATCAATTGGAAATTTCTCATCATCAATCAAATTATAATATTTCTTAAAAGTCCGCACATTACTATGCCTATTATCGTCAAAATAACTAGCTGCACTCATTCCAACGCCAATAAATTTCTGATTTCGCCAATATTTCAAATTATGTC
>ERZ773014.615-NODE-615-length-24078-cov-181.394955_pt1 | contig 24078 bp, 21 predicted proteins | sample MGYA00580841_ERZ773014 | MGnify/ENA primary metagenome ERZ773014 (study PRJEB29015, sample SAMEA2737989) | human oral metagenome | biome: human oral; feature: human-associated habitat; material: dental | place: China | collected 2067 ...
CAATACTTTGCCGACGTTATTGCTCCCATATTCTTCGATATGCAAAAGGTGCTACAGAAGAAAACTAAGATGAGCAAAAACAACGCCGAAACATGCGCCAGAATACACGTAGGGCGATTCATTCGCAACGTTTTTAAGGAGTTAAATAAGAGAAATGACGAAGAGTGAATCGAAACCATCTATCCAGTGCGACAAATGTCATAAGTGGATAAAATACAACAAACACTATGGCTATAAGCATTTCTGCAGTAAGCACGCAAGAGATATTTGTGAGCTTGAAGAAGTGCGTAGGCACGCTATAAGCCTTATACGAGACGATAGCATGCGAAACTATGAAATGACGCGCCTCATTAGGGACATGTCTTTTGTGGACGTGAGATATGACCCGGAATCTAGTAAATCATTAAGAAAGAACATTGAAATGAAGAAAACCATAACAAGCCTCCCCACTCCAGAAGAGCTCACCTGAATCACTGCAACTTTAGATTTAGCGAGCAAACTAGATAACGCTGCGATTGCTAAATTAAGCAGCTCCAAGGACAAAAGCTCTACACCAAAAATTGGCGAACTGTGCGGTATGGATTTGCTAATCGACCTGTCTAGCGCGCCAGATGAGGCAAAATATGAGCTGTATTTTAAGGCGCGGACTATACTTGAGGACATTATAAAAAAGGAGTAAAAGATGAATATGACAAATGAGTACGTCAAGGGCATTGCTGAAAAGTTTAAGGAAGTAGAAAGATTAAGCTAATGAAGGTGCTATATCTTGTAAGAAAACTCAGTAATAAAGAGCGTAAGGTCGAACCTTACAAAGATAATGCTGGTCGGGTTGTCGCTTTTGCTGACATAGAAGACGCGAGAGAGATTGCTAAGAGTATGAAGCCGACCCGTCCACCACAATCGTGGTGTGAAGTCATAAAAATACCATTTGACGAGATTCAATATATGAATTTGCCAGGTGGTTATGTAATTTATGAAAAAGGAGGAAAGGTAATGACACTAGATGACATTCTATTCGCGCAATATCAACTCGGACGAGAACATGAAGCCATAGCTCAACGTGGTGAGAAGCGCAAGGTTGGCGGTGAAATCGCTGAAGCGAAGAAACAAATTCAGAAACTGTTAGAAAAAGAGTATGTCCGTGGTATTAATTCTGCGTCGGACATGTTTACTGAGCTTGAGAAAAAGATAACAGAAAATAGACCACCAGACATAATCGATCTGATGCAATCTACCCAAAAATTATTCGGATACGCTCCCCCAAAAATTATTTATACAGATAGAAACGATATTTTGTATAAAATTGAAGAAGTAGGACTCGGTGTTAACGAGAAGGGTGAGTTCACTTTTGGTCCTCTTACGTTTAAGTGGAAGGAAAGTAAGTAACATGGCATACAAAATTGAAACAACACAAACCAGAATAGATTGCAACTCAGTCAAAACATGCCGCATAAATCCAGAATATCAGTCTATAAAATCCAAGATCAAACCACAAGGTTAGAGCGGTTTTCTATTTTCTTAGACAAAATATCCATTTTTATTTGAGAATCTAAAAACCTCATGATATGGTAATTATGTAATAGCTACTAGCGGGAAGGTCCGCAGGAGGCTCGCAGAGAAATCTGGGGGCTTTTTATTTTGGAAAAGAAATTATGAGAGCAAGCGATTTAGGTAAAGACTATCAAGAATCAAGGACAAATATGATCCACACGCACGAGACATGGCGTGTCTTACTCGATATTGCCTATGCCAAGCTGTCTACTGAGAAGGGCTTTAAGTCTCGTGTTCGTGAGGGTAGCCTGAGTTCGCTGATATTAGAACGATCCTCCCGCGTGGTGGCGCAGCTGCCAACCGGACGCATCCGCTCACTTAGCCGCCGAGACCAAGGCAAAGCAATGCTGATGGACTTAGTTTGGACTAAGTACGTTATCCCCAACGCCAAAAGTCAGTGGTCATTCATGACGAAGCTCCGTATGTGGGATTACTATTCCCTTATCTACGGTGCTATGCCAGTTCAGTACGATTACCGAGTTGACGAGGATTATGTCGGTCCTGATTTTAGAGTGATAAATCCGACGGAATGCTTTCCGCAGGTTGGCAATACTAGTTTGAATGATTGCGACGCTGTCTATATCGTTACCTACCATAGCAAACGCTATCTGCAAAGCCGCATGAAGTTTAAGGATTGGAATAGAGCCTCTATCCAGACTATCCTCAATAAAGCAAACGAGAAGCATCAGCCATCAGACGCTAAGGAAACGACTACTAACCTGCAACAGGAGCGCGGCGAAGCAACTACCCTACATCAGGGACATATCGCCCTAGTTACTCGCTATGAACGCGGCAAGAATGGGCGCTGGATTACGTTCGCACCAGACTTTGAAAATGCCATCGTTCGAAACATTAAGAATCCGCACGAATCTGGGCGTATACCTGTTGTATTTAAGTACGCTATACCATTGATTGACTCGCTGTGGGGTATGGGCGATGTTGAGCGTGGCGCTTCATTACAGCGAGCAATCGACACGACCGTAAACCTAAATCTCGACTTCTCCAAGTTCAAGATATTCCCGCCAATGTGGTATAAGGGTGATGCTGTTGATCCATCTCTAATGCGTTATGAGCCAGGTGGCAAAATCCGTACTGCTAATGGACAATCTGACTTTGGCTTCGTCAATCCAGGCGCTAGCCCATCGAATGAGTTCCAAGCAACCTATCAGTTCCTGAAGGGTGCGTTGCTCAATCAAAACGGTACGACTGACACCACGATATCCGCAAGCGACGGTCTGCCGGGCTTTGGTCGAACGCCAGAAGCTTTGAGTAAACTTGAAAAGCGCGAAAACGCCCGCGATCAGTGGGATAGAAATATGTTCGAGGAAGCTTATGAAGAGCTAGTCGATGGCATGATAAACCTAATTGGCACCAAACAATCTGTTCCGATAAAGTTTCATGTCTTTGATGACGAGATCCTGGATATCATCAAATCTGGACACAAGGATCTGCTAGACATCTTCGATTCAGCCAAGAGTTACCGAATAGGTACCGACCCAGAGACTGGCGAAAACGGTATGATTGAGTACATTAACGCCCACGGTACAGCCGAAATGAAGATTGACCACACCAAGCTGTCTGGTAAGTGGATGTATCGAATAGATGCTGGCACGACCGCTGCCAATGACCAGAAAGATGAGTATGAGCGCGTCTACAATCTCGTTGAGCTACTGTCATCTCAGGCTGGTGCGTGGCTAATGGACGGTGCGCAAGAAGATGGACGCAAGGTCAACAGAACAGAGCTACTTGACCAGCTTATCGCAGCTAGCGGCATCAAAAACAAAGACAAAATCTTTGACCCGTACACTCAGGAAAACGACAAGACGAAGCCATTTACCCCAGAGATGCTCAATGATCCTCAAATGATGAGTATGCTTCAACAGCAGCTTCAAGGACAAGTCGAGGAGCAGCCGCAAGCACCGCAGGAAATGCAGCAAGCCCAAGAAGTCCAACAACTTCAGCCGATGGAGGCGGCATAATATGGAAAACATTTTAGACAGTGATATCAATTCCCTGCCACTCACACCAGTGGCCGAGGAGCTAAGCCTAGAGGCAAAAGTGGCAGAAGCTCGCCAGCGTGCCGAGGTAGCCGACATTGCTTCAATCCCGGGCTGGCCGCGCATCAAGGAGCAGATGAAGCAGGACGCGTTAAATCTGAGGCTCCACAGAGACCTAGAGTTTGGTCCTAATGATTCTGATGAAAAAGTTGGTAAAGAGGTGCGGTCTAGACTGCTAATGGCGCAATGGATCGAGAAGTATATCGAGAGAATTGAGGGTGCGGTATTAGCTGTTGAAGTAATGACCAAGGAGGCTGAAGATGAACAGCAATCCTAACCCGTATGAGACGTCAAACACGGAGTCAGAGCTAGTCGAAAAACCGCATTATGCCGAACTGGATATGAGTAGTATCGCGCCACAACACAAACCAGACAGTGAATGGCGACAAAACGGCACAAGCCTAAGGTGCATAAGTTGCCAGAATGAACACGGTATATTTTTGCCGCCGGGGACTTTCTACACTGGCAAAACTGACGAGAAAGGAATGCCTATCGTTGAGAAGAGGTTCTGAGGTAGGTTGCGTTTCCGGCTGGTCTTTTACCACCCTACTAGCCGGAAACGGAGCGTATCTCCCGCCGCGGACTGCGTAAGTGTCTTGGCTAAATTAAACGAAAGGATGTAGCATGTCTACTTCTAGCGATACCGGACTATCGGCCGAACAGGTCGAGGCGGTAGAAAATATGGCGCTAACAGACGGCGGAGAAGCAACCGCCACACCAGAGACGCCGGCTGGTGAGAATCAAACTACGAACGAAACAACAGCGACTGGTGCGGAGGGTGCTGATGGCGACGGTCAACAGCAGTCCAATGGTGATTCCAAAGCTGAAGCAGAAGTCGGTACAGATACACAAAACGGGCGTCCAGACAAGCAATCGCGCCTCAATCAGCGTTTCGCTGCATTGACTAGCCAATTGCATGAGAAGGACGAGTATATCGAGTCTCTTAAGCAGGAGATGGCACGAAAAAACCAGCAAGACCAGCTTAAGCCCCCTACTCCTGATGAAGATGGTAATTACAGCGCCAGCGACATCATGGACTATAACCAAAAACAAGCCCAGCAAGCTGCCAATACTGCAGTAGAGGCAATGCAGGAACGCTTGGACGGTGAACAGGTGGCGTCGCGCTTTGACCGCGAAGAGGCAGAAATACTAAAAGCATATCCTATGCTTGACCCAAACAATGCTTCGTTAGATCCAACGGATCCGAACTGCTACAACGAAACCTTAGCTAAGGCGGTTGACAGCTATGTCCGAGGACGTATTGAGCCGCACATTTTAGCAAGGAACGTCGGAGCTCTTAAGAAACTATCGATTCGGAAGCTAGCCGATGAGTACTTAGAACCTATCATGTCTGTAGCGCAAGCCGAGCGCGAGCGTGCCCAGCAAAGTCTACAGAACCTGAACGGACAAAGCTCTGGCATGTTTTCGTCGGCAGCAGGCTCAGGTGGCGGCGGAGATTCCATAGAGGAACTAGAGGCAAGGATCGGAAACATTAGTTTATCGTAATCCATTTGGGTGGTAGTGGTTACAGAAAGGGCTGTTTAATATGGCTGACACTACTACTGCGCAGCTTCAGCACGATCTGCAAACCTACTTTGCGAAGAAAGTCCTTCGCGGAGCGGAGTTTCAGACTGTACTTGACCAGTTCGGTCACAAAGAAACATTGCCAGAGGCATCAAGCAAAACGATCCAGTTTACCCGTTACTCGGACTTGGATATCGTCACTAACCCTCTGACGGAAGGGCAAGCCCCAGCCGGCAGCCAGCTGACAACTTCTGCTATCAATGCGGTTGTTGACCAGTATGGCGACTTTGTGACGCTTACTGACCTCGCAAAATTAACACCAAAACACTCATCTGTTCAAAACGCTCTGAAGAAGCTCAGCGAGCAGTCATCGAAAAGCTATGACCGTGCTATCAACAAGGTTATCATCGCCGGTACTGCTGTACGCTACGCCAATTCAAAGACCGCACGCAACTTGCTGGCTGACGCAGACAAGCTGACCTGGGCAGATGTTCGAAAAGAGGTTTCTCGCTTGCGTACTGCAGGCGCACCAACCTTTAAGGACGGCAACTATGTCCTAGTTGTCGATCCAGCCGTCGAGCAAGACTTGATGGATGACGAGGCGTTTCGCCAGACGGTTTACCGCCAAGCATCGAAGGAGAAATCCAACGAGCTATACAAGGGCGAATTAGTTTCGTTTGCTGGTGTAACGGTTGTTCGAAGTAATAACCTAATCACCGACAAGGGCGCATCAAACGCGAAGGTGCACATTAGTTTGCTCTTTGGCGAAGACGCCTACGGCAACACCGACCTGCAGCACCTGAAGGTGTACAAGGAAGGTCCAGGCGGCGTGTCTGACCCACTTCATCAGAAGATGACGCTTGGTTGGAAGTTTGCTGCCAAGGCTGCCATTCTAAACAACAACTTTATGTGTCGTTTGGAATCCGGCTCGCTATACTAAACTAACCGGGCGGTAGCTCTATACGGGCCGCCGCCCACACCATGGAAGGATAATCATGGAAGGTAACGCACCAAATACTCTAGGTCCCACTATGACCAACGTGCCGACTCCCCAGCCCCGCACGCCGCAGGCTGAATATGCCGCGCAAGCAGCACCGGACACAACACCGGCCGTCTCGCCAGCGCCAGTACCGACGACGCCAGAGACGCAACCAACAGCTGATCCGGCATCAGTGCCGCTAAGCGACCCGCGGGAGTTTTTGCATGACCCAGTAGAATCAGAACCAAAAGACGCACAATACGAGCCAGACACAAAACCAGTGTATGTCCACGTCAAGCTGCGACGTACGGTGATGATTAACGGCAAGGGCTATCCAGCAGGCAAAGACCTGACGGTCCCGAAAGAAATCGCCGACGAGCTGTACCGCATTGAAGAGACTAACCTGGAGTACGAAGCAGATCTGCTCCGTGCAAACAACCAGGTCTCTACCCCAGCGGCCGAGCTGAAGGTTTAACAAAAAATAAGACAAACCAAAAAATACACACAAAACATAAAACCTCCACTGATAGCGCAGGTATGACACGCAATCTACTGGACGCTACGGAGAACGGTAAAGACACCCCAACTCGCAAGGGTGTCTTTGCTATGGAAAGTATCTTCCTATTATAATACCAACAGCTAACCAAAGACCCACCGTAGCGACAAGCATACTATCTTTCCTCATAGCTTGAGCCTCCTCGGCGATAAAAAACATAAACGTGAGGAGTGAGACTATAAGCCCAGCGCTAATAACATTATACAAATCTGGGCGGTGGTTCATCATGGCACAGTAGATACTAAATAATACGCAGAATAACATCAGGGAGTTATCCTTTATCCATTCAATAAGCCTCTTCATATGGACAAATCATACCATATTTGCTATAATGACGCCATGAAAAAAGGTGGTAAAAAAGAAAAAAACGACACGATGGTCACTAGAAAGAAGTGCCTCATCGACGTAGCTATCGTCGGTGTTGTTTGTTTTTTTATCGGTTTTTTATTCTGTCACACAGCATACCCTATTCTATACCATAACAAGTTAGAATCTGATAGGAAAAACACTGAAGCCACCCTGGACTATAAGATACAGGAGCTGAGAGACTTGCAAGGACGAACTCCAGTCAAAAATCAGAGCCAGAATAAGTCTGCTTCGCATAGCAAGCACACTGTCTATGACATCACACCAGAGACAATGCTGGCTGAGGCGAACAAGATCCGCGCCGAACATGGCGTCGCACCAATGCAGCTCAGTCCGGCGTTAAATAAATCTGCACAAGAAAAGTGTAGTGATATGGTCGCCAACAGCTATTACGGACATGACAATCCAAAGACTGGCGAGCATGGCTGGGAGATAGCCCTGAGAAATACTGGATTTACAACTGGCTTCCATAGCGAAAACCTATCTTTGGATACGGGATCAAAGGAAGAAGGGCACTCTGGCTACATCACAGACAAGACCGTTTTTGAGGGCTGGATGAAAAGCGAGCCGCACGCTAAGGCTATCCTCGACTCCCGATACACACTAACTGGCTTTGGTAAATGCACTACTGACGAAACTTTGGGTGATAATGGACATTGGTTCTTTATTGAGCATTTCTATAGTCCGACAAACTAGAATCGAAAAAGTTACACAAATTTTGTCAAAATATTGATGATTTGAAAAAACGCATGATAACTTATAAATAAGCATGCGGTATTTCCTGTATTAAACTACAAGAAGCACCGCTCCGTGAGCCGCAAGCTCGGCAACGGCTTTGGACGACCGGTCGTACGGCGGACATCAGGACTCCAGAGGCGAAAGACAAACTTGTATTAAGTGTGTCTTCGCAACTGGACAGTCCAAGCGAAACAACAGCCCTTTTGCGAAGTGCAAGAAAGGGCTATTTTTATGGCAGAATATCAAGGAAACCCAGACTTCCGCGGGTGGCTGGCAGTACACGATCCGTACACACTCGCCTACACTGGCAACGACGGCAGGATTGACTGGAATAAAGTCAACGGCCGCGGTGCCGACACAAAGTGGATCAGTTACGACAAAGGACAAGCTGGCAAGGTCCAGCAGTATGTAGACGGTCTGCATCGACAATTTCAAGCTTGGGACGCCAAGCGAAATCAGCAACAGCCTCAACAGCAGAATGGCATTGGCGGCTGGGGCTATAGTAGAGGCGGTAGCGGCGGCGGAGGCGGTATGTCAGCAGTACAGCGACAAGCCATCGACAAGCAGTGGGCACAGAATAACCGCTACTACAACGATATGCTCGGCTCTATCGACCCGCGACGCAACGCAGCACGAGCGGCTGTTGACAGGCAGGTAGATACATCCATCAACTCATTGAAGGGCGAACGCGACAGTGCCTTCCAGAACCTCGACCGTCAAGACCAGAAACTAGAAAAAAGCTATGCACGCGGCAAGCAGTCGCTGGGCGAGATGGTCCGCAACACTCTGCAGGGCGAATCAAACAACATCGGCATGCTGGGCGGCGGCAACTCAAGCGCAATCGGCATGCTGGGTGTTGGCGTGGCCGACCTGCAAAACAGCGAACAAGGCAAGATGTTAGACGACCTGAACGAGCAGAAGACCGACATTGAAGTCAACCGTCAGCAAGTACAGAGGAAGCTGGAAGACGAAGTGCGCAAGCTGAATGACTTCCGCCAGAGCAAGTACCAAGAAATCCACGACACCTTCAACGAGCAGCGCAACGAAATCCTCAACAAGATGAATATGAACGATAACCAGCGTATGCAAGCCCTCGCTCAAGCGGGTATGGCGTCAACAGCCCAAATTCAGGACGTCGATAGAGCTATCAACGGACGGCTAGGTCAAATCGTACAGACATACCAAAATATCACTGCTCCGCAAGCGTCACTGGCAAGTGTTCCGGCATACCAGGCGAAAAATATCACTCAAGGCACAGTAGATAGCTCGAATATTAACTCGCCTAGCCTGAGTGCAGGACAAGCAACAGAATCAGTTCTTGGCCGACGCTCTGACGATGACGACAGCTACTTTATGCGTCCACGGCGTTCTGCAGACGACGTCCAATTCTAATAGCCGAAAGGAGCTAAATACCAATGTTTGACTTTGGAAAAATGATACGCAGCTTCTTCGGATGGAGAGACGACGAAGAAGAAAAACGCCGCGAACAGCAAAACCACCGCGAGCCAATCCAGCAGCACAACGATAATCCGCTAAGCCAGCCAAAGCAGTTTCAGGGGTTTGATGCAACACGCCTGTCTACTATTCAGCAGCCGCGCCAGCAGGAGCAGCAGCAAAACTTCTCGCCAGAGAAGCCCAAAACGCCAATGTTTCAGCCAAACTTCGTAGAGACAATTGAATCGCAGCTAGAGAAAGCCAAAAAGTATGCCGCACTGGGCGACGAGAACGCCAAAAAGTACATCGAGCAAAACCAGTCGAAAGTACAGCAGCAAGACAAGCAGCCAAACTTCTCGATAAACAATCAGTCGCAGCTACAATTACCACATCCACAGCAACCCTCCCCTTTTCAGCAGCCAGCACAGCAATCACCGCAGATGCAACAGCTGAATGAGACGGTACGCCGCAACAACCTAAACTCTGAGGACTACCGAAAGCGTCGAGACGAATTAACGACGCTGCTTAATGATACCCGCGGCAACTGGACAAACGAACGGAAATTACTCGATGAAGCACAGCAAGGCATCACCTCTGACGAGCAGCTGAAAAACACCATCGAGAAGATAAAGAATGTTCAGTATCGCCAGAAAACTGCTGACGCTGCCTTGGGCGAATACGGACAATCGCCCATGATAAATTACGGTGGCAGGACACCGACACAATTCCTAGAAGACTTTAATAATATGGACGCCGGCAGGCAGCGTGAGGCTATCGAGCAGATATCCAAAAATCTAACGGATTACGCCAAGGTCCCTTACGGATTTACCAATCCAGAGCAAAGAGCAAAGTTCGAACGTATCGTTGCTGAATCAGAGTTACTACGCAGCCTAATCGATGACCGAGCAACAAAGAAAGGTCCTAATGTAGAGACTGTTGGCAAGGATATTGTTAATATTGGCGGCAATATAGTTGGCGGCATAACACAACCATTCAAGACGGTTTATCGTTCAGGTGAAGCTTTAGTTAATCATAACCCGCTTGATGCGCTTACCGCAGAATATAAAGCAGGTAGGCTTTCAGAGGAAGAATACGCTCGCAGGTACAACGCCATAGATCAAGAGATAAACGGCATAACTGGAGGCATGCAAGACAAAGGAGCTCTAGACCGTATACTTCGCGCAGCTGGTACAGCTGTTGATGTCGCTTCTTCTGTTGCTCCTGTAGGATCTCTTGCCAAGGGAGTTGTCAAGGGTATTGCACCAACCCTAGCTAAAAGTGCACTAGAGAAAGGTATTATCAGTCAAGCAGCCGAGAAAACCGTTCCCCAACTGATTGCTCATGAGGCAGCCACGAACGCTGCTCTAGGCGCAGGCGGGTCGCTTCGAGCCGGCACCGACTGGAAACCTGAAAATGCTTTGCAAGAAGCGGCGACCGGTGCTGCCTTTGGCGCTGGAATGGCAGGAGCTGGTGCAGCTATCGGACGGGGCGCTACAGCACTTCGCCAAGCATATGTCGATGGCGACCTACATATTCCACGTACGGAAATCACACCGAATGCTGGACGAAATGAGCGAATGCGGACAGCCATTGAGAATTATCCTATCGATGAGCCGTTTAATTACGGGCGCGTTAGCCAGAACACCCTAGACCAACACAACGCGATCCAAGCGCAAACTGGTCAAGACTTCGTTGCCGACAGAGACGTAACAGTATATCCAGGTGCGCATAATGCACATGTTGAGAAGCGGATTATTCAGGAGGGAGTAACACCTGAGGAGTATGTAAATATAGCAGAAAAGTCTATTTATGGTAATAACAGCACACTCACTCGCAGCCCTAACGATACAGGACTCCAGAATGTTACCTATGCAAACACTGACGCACCGAGCGGTCGAGTCCTAATGGGTCAATTTAACGATGGCTTAAGTCTTAAGAGTGTACAAAAAATCCGCCCCGAAAGAATTGAGGCAGATATTAAAAAAGCCCAAGCTGAGCTTGGTACGCCCCTGATGGACGACGACTTGCGGGGCGTTACCCAGGCAGGTAGCAATCTAGAATCTGCTACAGGCACAAGTCCTATTAGTAATCCATCAGGAACTCGTACTGGCAGTGTATCAAACAACACGTTAAATGTCAATGGTGAGGATGTTTACAAGCCAACGAAACCAGGCTTTTTTGGCACAGCTCCTGAAGATTACCGCTACCGAATCGAGCAGACACCACGCGGCAAATACGCAATCGTTGAAGAGTATGCTGACGGCAGTCCATCACAGCGATATTCGACGCATTCAGACATTGCTATTGCTCGCCGTGAAGCACAGAGATTAGCTGAAGGACTAGAAAAACCAATCCAAGTCGAAGAAACTGGAAAAGGCTACAACGGATTCACTGAACGAGCGGCTGAGATTGAGCTGAAAAAGCTACAAACAACCCGCCCAGAGTATGACTGGGAAATCAGACCAGCCGAGCATATGGATAGCCACGATATAACGCGAGGTAAGTATGGTATTAAGGGGGTGCTACGCGAGAGTGACGCCCGCCTCGACGGTCCAAACCAGCCGGCGAGAACATACGAAGTTGAGGGTACTGTACCAAAAGTCAAGGAGGAGCTAGACCTCGGCGACGGCTCAAAGCTAACATCCACCACTAACGGGGACACCGGCGTCACAACAACCGAACGCGTCGGTCCTGACAATACGGCAGACCTACAGGCGGTAGCGGCAGCCCGAAGTGCCACCGATGTAGCCGACGGGTACAGAATCGATGACATTACGTCACAAAGCCAAGCCGCAGACGTCAACCCCTACCCTCAAGCGACCGTTGATAATGTTATCGACAAACTGAACGCCGGTACTCCAGCACAGCGCCGCCTAGTTCGCGATGAGATCCGCAAACAAACCGGCTATGACGTTCACGACATACGAGGTATGAAACAGTATCCAACCATCGTACAGTCAGCATATAACCGCGTTGTCGGCAGCCAGGAGTGGATTGACGCTAGCAAAAAAATCCACGTCAAGGGTACGGAAGCTAATCGCAAACCTGATCTAACAGAGTTTGCTCTAGCAAAAGGTGTGGACGAGCAAGGCAAGCCGATATTCGATCTGGTCCCGCTTGACGGCAATAAACATACTATCAGCAGTACTGGTATGGTAGTCGACAAAGATGGCAAGAGTGTTGGCAGCTACGTCGGTATCGATGAGAACGGCAATCAGCATGCGTATGTTGAGGGTAAACCAGTCAATTTGGGTGCTGTCGTCGGAGATATTGAGCGCTGGGGTAACAGGAATAACCCGCTTGCAGATATCGACCGTATCATTGACGCAAACGCGCCAGATGCCGCAACGGCCGCAGCTACCAAGGAATTTACCTCCGTATTCAAAGACAGCCAAGAAGCAGCCATGAAAGTCGAGCTGAAATCTCGCCGCGATGGACTAACAAAACTAGAAAGCAAGATGTTAGACAACCTACCATCTCGCCAGCTGCGAAAAGACCTAACCGAAGATATGTTCGACCTCGTAGAAAAGAAAGTCGATGTTGCCGACCTGAACGCCAAATACGGCAAAGACTACGTAGACACCTACATGAAGCCAGCGGTGGATTGGTGGCGTACTCACGCAGACGATATCCTCAACAACACTAACCGTGTACTGGAAGCAAACGGCTATGACCCAATACCGCGCCGCAAGAACTACATCTCGCACATCATGAGCGACCCGTCATTCTTCGAGAAGGTTGGACTGAAGATTAAGGACATCACCGGAATGAATGGCTCGGTGAGCGGTGAAGCAATCCCTAGCGGAGTACGCGGGGGTGTTCCTGACGAGATAGTCGGAAATACTGAAAACACTGGTGCACGCCGCAAGTGGAATCCATTTGCACAGACACGCCGCGGCGAACTAGCCAACAAGGACTTCTTCGGTGCCATCGACAGGTACTACGAGGCAATGCTCTACAACCAGTACATGACTCCTGCTGCTTCACGCGTGCGGGTAGTTGAAAACGCCTTCCGAACATTCCAGAAAGCTAAGGAGATTAAGCTAGACAAAGCTATCGAAGAACTCGGATTTAACGAAGCGATGGCGCAAGTCGAGACCGGCAAGCCAAAACACAAGAACTTCAAAGAAGGCGAGCGCTCCCCTCTCATCGCCGCATGGCAGGAATATGGCAATATCCTTGCTGGAAAAACGAACGCCATTGACCGATTGGCCGTTGATAAAGGCTTTGGTAGGGCTGTAGATGTTTCAATCAAAACACAAGGTATCGTCGGCGCTAACACTATACCAGGCTCAGCCACGGCAGCCGTAGCGCAGGTCCTAAGTGTTCCGCAGACAATTGCTCGAGACGGGTTGCCATCGTTCATGAAAGCTGTCAAGCAGATGATCCACTCTGGCTTTGACGAAGCAAGCGACCCGCTGAATAAATCTTCATTCATGAAAGCCCGCTATACCGACGCCTCATCGCAGCGGCGTGGCATCATCCGAAAATACACTGATGCTGCCTCTATTCCGATGGAAGCTATTGAGAAGTTTACTGGAGAGCTGAGCTGGCGCAGCGCATACAACGAGGCGCTCAGCAAAGGACTAACTGGAGACGCAGCCATTAGGCAGGCTGACCTAGCTGCCAAGGCTACTCTAGCTGGGCGTGGCATTGGCGACCGACCATTGGTCATGAACTCGAAAGTACTCGGTGTGTTCACACAGTTTGGGCTAGAAGTAAACAACATGAGACTACAGTTCTTTAAGGACTTTACGCCCGCCCAGAAAGCCAAATTCATCATCGCAGCGGCCGCTGCTAACTACGGACTGAAGATGGTAACCGGACAAGAACAACTGCCAGACTTCCTGAAGGCGACAATAGACACCTATAACGACTTTGCCAGTAACGAGGACGATGCTAACGACAACCTTCTGAATAATACCGCGCAAGCAGGTCAGCGTTTTCTAGGCGAAGCCTCCAAGTTTGTTCCGGGTGGTCCCGCACTTGTTGGAGCATTTATAGACGACAAAACTAAGAAAACCATTTTTGGCGAAGATTCAGACATTTCCCGTTACGGCACGCCCGCTGTATCAAAGTTGATTAAGGCTGGACTTACCGCTGGCGAAGGTTTATCGAGTGGTGATGCTGGTAAGATCGGCACCGCAATGCTTGATACAGCCCCAACCGGTGCACAGATAAAGCGCACAATTCAAGGGGCTGCTGCCCTAAAAGATGGCTATACACAGGATAGCAAAGGCAACATTCAGACACCTGTTGACCGCTCGCCAACAAATATCGTTAAAGGAATGCTCTTCGGCAAGAATGCCCTTGATGAGCAGAAGCAGTTCTACGACACCAAACAGCATGCGCTCAGCGATAAAGACAGTGCTGCGTTTAGAGAGATGCTATTAAACAATCCCGAAGAGGCTAAGCAGTATTATAACCTCGTTCAGGACTCCAGGAAGATGGATATTCTGGAGAAGCGTGCTAAAAATGGCGACACCGCAGCAATGGATAAACTCAGCAAAATGTCTCAGGCAACTGGCTCAGACGGACTGCCCGTGGCACTAAAAGCCAAGATTGCTCGCGGCGACTACACACAAGACGGTGATGGGACGATCAGAACAAAAGGCGGCGAAGTTGCTCGAGAAGTTCATAAGAGACTTGCTAAAGATTCAAAAGATGAATCAGACGCCACCTACCGCAACTACGTACTAGGCTACGGATTAAAGCAAAGAGGTTCGAGTGAAACAAACAGCAATACCGGAAACGATATTACCGATAAACTATCTGCCCTCGCCGCTAAATCAAACGATAAAGCAATAGTCCATCAAGCTATCGACCTGAACAAGAATAAGAAGTACGCCGATATGCCAGCCTGGGTTAAAGAACGCTACGCTGCAGAAAATGGCATTGACAAGGAACAGCTAACCTATGCAACGCAGGCAAGCTATAAAGCAGATGTTAAATTGCAATACCTCAAAGAGGCAACCAAGGATATGTCGAATGAGCAGCTGGTTAATACTCTATACGCTGGACGCAGGAAGTCAATCGCTGACAAGTGTTTCGTAGAAGATTCTATGCTGAAGAGTTTCTACAACGACGGACGTATATCCAAAGATCAGTACCAAGCCCTGCGGTCCCTAATCATGGACGAGAACGGTAATGTTACTTCGCAATCCAGAAACGGTGGCGGAGGTGCTAGACGCGGCTCAGGCAGTGGCGGTGGACGAAGAGGCGGTACTGTCAGTGGAATTTCAGTACCAGACTACAACGTCAAGATAATGAAGCTCTCTAGCCCATACGGCTTTGCGAAAGATCCAAATGTGAGCCTCGGCAACGTCGGCTCAAACAAGAACATCGTTACCGGCATCAAAGCCCCGTCGCAGTTCAAAATTAGTAAGTCGGCGCTACCAACGCCGCGCGTAAGATAAGGAGTTCAGAATGAAAGTCAACGAGATACTAAAGAGTGTCCACGTAGCATACGAACAAGCGGCAGATGCGCCTGCACTCAATGATGAGGACGGGCAAATACGACTAAACCTGCTACAGAAGGCTGTACGCCGCTGGTCAACGGATAACGTTACTAAATGGAATGAGCTGTTTAGTATAGGCGATATCGGTCCTATTCAACCTGGGCAGCGCGAGTATGACCTGCCGGAAGGATATTCGCTATCTAGCGGATTCTACCTACAGGGCAGCTCAGAACCACTGAATGTAAAGTCTCCTAGCCAGCTAACTGGCGAAGATGGCAAGTTTGTTACTATTCTAGGAAATCCACAAATCGGACATAAACTTCGGCTAGGTTGGATACCAAAATCTAGCGATCAGGAAATTGACAAAACTATCATCGTTAAATACTACCGCGAGCCGCTTATTCCAACAAAACTAGATGATGTACTAGAAATGAGCGACCCAAACTTCGCCATAGCCTACGTAACAGCAGAACTGTTCGTAAATGACGATGCCAACCTATACACGAAATATAACAGTGACGCCATGATACTCCTAGCAAATATGCGGCAGCGCAATGAGCTAGTTCCTGATGGGCAGTTTAGCGGACTTGAGGGCGACATTGGGATAGGAGGAGATTGGTAATGGCAGTACAAACTCCCCCACGTATGACAGGCGGCAGCGCTAAAACACAGAACATTATCATCCCGAATTTTAGCGGTGGTGTTAACAGCTATCTAGACGAGGCACGCCTACCGAATAACACACTCCGTTCTGCCGTAAATTACATGCTAAGGCAGGATGGTGTGCTGTATCCGCGCTGGGGTACAAAAACATTTTTCCCTGTTCTAGACAAAATGCCCGACGGTTTTGACAAGTTCACCGTAAAAATGCTAGCAACGGCCAGCGGGCTAGAAGAATGGGCTATCATCGTGGAAGACGGCGTTGTCAAGCGATCAAACGGCGGAGCATGGCAGGAAGCAACCGGAGAAAAGCTCACACCTGGATATGAAGCAAAGTTCTATCAAGTGGACGATTGCGTATACATCGTCAATGGTAAGGATGTTCTGGCGTTCTACGACATCGCTAACAATAAGGTGAAGAAGTTTGAAGGTATCGACACGCCAAAAAACCTCAAGGTTACCAATTCTAAGAATCTAGCAACCGGCAGCTATTCCAATTTTTATAAAGTCTCGGCGGTCAATGAGGTTGGCGAAACAATGGCATCAGCTGAAATCTCCGTAAAAACCAGCCGTATCCGCAACCAGTGGCGCCAGACAGGCGAAGTTGAGGACTACCTGGAATTAACCTGGGATGCCGTACCAAAAGCCACCCGTTACAATATCTACTACAGCGACATGTCGAATGACGAAACGTATATTGACTCGGTATCGACTAACTCGTATCGAGATTTGGGGCGTACCGCGCAAAACGTAGCTGTGGAGGCTCCTGTAGCCGACACTACGTCCGGTCCCGTTCTTCGTGATATCACTGGATCGAGCTACCGTATATTTGGCGTTGGTGTAGACGATAAGGTCTACTGGGGCGGTGTTGGTAAATATATCAGTGCATTCAATGCCTTCTATGGCGGCGGGTGGGTCGAGATAAACAAAGGTACTGGTGAAATACCAATCACCGTCCGCAGCTATCGTGATGGGCGTGGTGAACCAGTAAACGTAGTGTTTATGACAACCGCATCTGGCGAGGGTTCTCAAAACCAGCTTACGCTCACCTCGATGACTGTTGGTAATACATCGTTCATTGTACCGAATATCGCCCGGGTTGTTGGTTCTTACGGGACATACGCCGCCGGCTCAGTTACCGAGGCAGACAACAACCTATTCTTTACCTGCTCCAGAGGCAAAAATACCACTGGCGCTAAACCTGACCTGCTGAACGTATTGAGTACTGAAGAGGTCAGTCTAGCTATTCGCCCAGATTTTGATGGTATTAACCCGCTATATGGCCGCGGGATATCGAGTGTACACTTTGATGGAAAAATATTTGACGCCGTACCAGCCGCCCAATCCAAGGTCAATAATGAAATCTGGATACTGGACTTGCAGCTGAAGGCATGGATACGTCCGTGGACTATTGGTATCAAGAAGCTTATTACCTTTACTCCGAGCGATGGACGCGAGCGATTGATGGGACTTCGCTCAACACCGGACAACAACGGCAAATATCGAATTGTCGAGTTTAGCGAAAAGTACATAACCGATGACGGCGAGCCTTTTGTGTCTACGTTCCGGACAGGGCTACTCCACTTCGATAAAGGGCATATGAGCTGGGCAAAGATGAAGAAGACCTACATCGAGCTACTACGCGTGAGCGGATCATTGTCCATTACGGTGAGCGGCACCGGCAAGAAACGTGTTTTGCACACCCTGAAAGACATTACGGTCTCTAGTGCCATGGTAACGACCGGATTTAACAGCGATAAATTCAACGATTTTGCGTTTAACGATACAGAAGGAGGACACGTAACTTTTAGCGACCCAAGTACTAAAAAATCACTGAAAATAAATAAGGTGGTCAATAACTACCGAGTAGACGGCAGATCGAGCAACGCCTCCTATGGTATAGCCACAATCACATCTGTGGTCATACCAAAGAAAGTACCAGACCCTGCCAGTTGGAAGAAGTAAATAACTAAAGGAAAAATGAAATGGATAAACTACGAAAAACTTCAAACATACCGCCTACAACATTAAGTGCGTCAATCAGTGATACAGATACGACGATTCCGCTATCCTCTACCGTAGGTGCGGAAACCAGTACGTGTATTGATATTGTCATCGATAGAATTGACGCCGCTGGTGAAAAGACTCCTGACAAAATGGAAGTCGTCACGGTCCTGATATCTGGAAACAATGGCACTAACGCTGTTCGAGGGCGTACTGCCCCGGCTATGCCGCACGAGCAAGGTGCTGTGGTTGAATACAACATCTCAACGTCTGTATTGCATAATGATTTGATTGATGGTATGTCATCAATCTTAACTCTCGAAGGCAAGCCAAAAGAAAAATCTATACCTCTCGATTCTATCAATGGAGGTACTAAGAGTGGTGTGCTTGTGGTAGGAGAGGATGGAAAAACCACAGTTGACAAGGTCAAGTCAGAAAACATCGATTTTACGTCACTTCCGATGTTTTCTGCTACTACGTCTAAGTGGGAAGCCCTGCCACAAAATCAGTCTACTATCGTAAAATACGATAATGTTGCCTATGACACTGCAAAAATGTATGATACGAAGACATTCACAGCTAAAGTACCTAAAGACGGTGTTTACCATATCGACGCAAGAACAGCTATAGCACAAACCGGCTTCTTCTCTCAATATACCGCATATATAAGCATATTTAAGAATGGCGAGATGATTAAAGAATCTGCCCGCACTAGAGGTACAGATAACGACCGACACTTGCCACGACCAAGTTTGTCTGTCGACTTGCTCTTAAAAAAGAATGATGAAATTAATATACGAGCATTCTGTAGCGACCAGCGTAATTATGGCGGCGACTCTACTGTTAGTGAGTTTAGCATGAGATTCATAGGCTCAGTTTAATCTGTAGCATCTATAGGCTGTGTTGTATACCAAACTCCTGAGCCATACCATTCATTAAATGAGCTAGACGCTGCGTATGTTATGTTGCCGGAAGGATATAAGCGCAGGACTGCATGTCCGTTTAACCTTCCGGAGTTCAATGCCGTCAGGACAATATTAGTTGTTTTTAGTCGAGAGTCTGGACGATATTTGGCTGGTAGTTTTGCGCCAATACTTCCAGACCCAATATTCAAGCTGCCAGTTCCCTCTACTGACGCGAATACTAACGACCCGATACGACAGAGAGTAACCGAAAGTCCATTACCCAAACTAAGAGTCTCGCTAATGATATCAGAAGGTTTTAATGTTCGCGAAATAAGTGACGTAAAATCGATGTTGCACGATTTTGTCTGTTTTATTGATAAAATCACGCCTCACGATATATAATACAATCAGTTAGCTACAATGTAGAGACTGCCAATTTGATCTAATGGTGATCAGCGGCAGTCTTTTATTTTGGCAAAGGATAGCAAATGAAAGAAATAGACTTAACAGAATTTGGCGAAATGAAATCAGACGTAAAGCATGTCAAAGAGGCTGTTGACGAGATAAAACGAACACTTGCCAGCCAAGATAATGTTAGCCGTTCTGAACACCATGAACTAGCCACTCTCGTCTCCGCCATGAAAGAGAGTTACGATAATCGTCTAAATACTCTAGAAGGACAAAATAACGTCAATGCTGCCACGTTCACCGGAAAGCTCGGTAAATGGTTCAATGACGCAATGGTCCAGGAAATCGGTAAGATTATAATCGCAGCGATATTATTCTATCTCTACAATAACCAAATAACAATGCAAATACAGAAGACCCAAGACGAGATCAATAAGACTAATCATTATGTTAATTCACGACTGGATGCAGAGGCAAAGAAATGATCACCCTACTAATATCCCTCGCTACAATATCGCTCATTCTCTACCTGATTTTTCGAAGCAATAACAATAACGACCAAGGAGGTCAAATATGAAATTAGAGAAGAAAACAACACGGCAGCTATCAATCGCGGTTGGATTACTGTCATTCGGCGCGTTCGTCGTGCAAGGGCTTGGCGACATTTGGGGCTTTGCTGCTATCGCAAAACAGCTGACAAGTACGGCGCTGCTGTTTGCCGGCGGCGTCAATGTTTACTTTTTGGGCGTAACAAATCAGAAGAATAACCAGGACAGAAAGGAATCAAAATAATGGAAACTACCAAATATAACGCACTAGAAGAATTACACAATGAACTGAATCGCGGTACACCAGGCGATGAAGTTTCTCTTAATATCGGCGGCAAAGAGGTGCTGAAAATCAAGTTTCAAACTGGCGGTACAGCTGCTACAGAGCGTAACGGTGTATTTATCGAGGACTTGCTTATTATAGCTTACGCAAAACTAGCAGGCTACAATCGAGAGTTGCCGTGCCGCGAAAACAGTGTAGCCCTTACGAAAATCGAGGAAGCTATCATGTGGCTGGCTAATCGCAAAGCTGAGCGTGAAGCTCGCGGTGTGTATGGCACTGAGGAGAAGTAGCAATGAAAAGAATAGTATCGAAGTTTAAGAATTTTCTCGCCAACCGCCTTGCTGTGATTCTAGTGGCGGCAGTCGTAGTGTTGTCGGCGACATTCGTCATTACCGGCAAGCAAGCCGAGGACGGCAGTATCACGTTGGACGGTTCAAAAGCCAAATATTCTAAATCACAAGAAAAAGCTTTGTGTGAATTGGCAAAAAAGCGTGACGAGGCTATTGCCGGTATCATGGGACTAGACGTACCGCAGGATAAAGGATCGGGTTGCGAGCCAGTAGACAAAGAATTAGCGCAGCTTGGCTCTGGCGTTTACTACAAGACTGACATGTCGAGCCCTACTGCTTTCGTCAACGCGATGAACGGCCGCGGATTCAATGAGGGCTATGGATTACAGTGCGTAGCAGGCTTTAAGCAGTTTATGTTCAGCTTGAGCGGACGTGTGGTGGCTACCAGGACAGGTGGAGCGAGTGGATACGCCAACCAGGTGGGCGAGATTCAAGCGCTTGGCTTTACCTGGCACGCTGGCCAAGCTGGTATGAAAGATGGAGACTGGGCGATATTCGGTGGCGGCCAATACGGGCATGTGGCCATGTATTATCAGGGGAAGTTCTTCGGGCAGAATCAGGGCTCAGGCAATATCTACGTCGGTAACGCCTTTAATTTGATGGATCTTGGCGGATACCGCAACTCAATAATCGGCTACTACCGCCCTAACATCTGGAACGGCACCGCTAGCGCTCCAGCTGCTCCGGCAGCCAGCTCGAAAGCAGTGAACGACCAGGTGGTAGCTGATGTATTGAGGGGTGTGTACGGTAGCGGCAATGACCGCGTATCACGATTACAGACAGCAGGTTATAATCCAGCTGAGGTTCAAGCAGCTGTTAATTCACGGGTTGCAGCGCAGGCACCGCGAATCAGCGCGCCGGCTTCGACAGGCTACATTCAGCGAAGCACTGGTAGCTACGTCGTACGCCGCGGCGATACGCTCGGTGACATCGCACTGCGTAACGGCTGGCATGGCACGAACGGGCTGTTCGGTAATTCTGGTTATACACAGCGGCTGGCTGAGAGAAATGGGATTGCTAATCGCGGGCTAATTTATCCAGGACAAAGGATCAATCCATGAACCTCCAGAAAATAACCATCACAAAATCGAGCCTATATTTTCGCGAATGCAAGGCTTGCGGTTGCGTGACGCTGCACATCGGCAAGACCACGCCAGAGATGCCGCAAGGCTCAACGTACAACGACTGCTTGCAGTGCCTGGTTGACGCGCACAGCGTACCAGGCTTGAGTCGATGGCACGACCCGAAAACTGGCAAATTATTGACTGAGCCACGAGGAAAGACACCGCCAGTGGCAAAAAGCTGAACTGTTCGGGATTTCCGAACAACTGAAACCGCCTCGAAAGCTCGGAGGCGGTTTTTTGACATTTTTTCACAAAATGTTGATTATTCTCGCAATCGTCTGCTATGGTGGTAGTAAGCTAAACCCATTAGTTGAACCTCGCCACCATATTTTGGTGCGGGGTTTTCATTTGTCCCGACACTAAAATAGTAAAAGTTTTGAGGGTAATTAGTGGACGGTAATAAGGATTCTGATTCTCGTGTCAAGACCCTGCGTAAGCGACTTGGCAAAGCATCAGATTTAATAACAAACGACGCGTACCTACCTATGTTTCGAAACCGGCAGATACGCTATCCTAAAGAGTTCGAAGAGAGCCTGATTCAAGCTGCACGCAAGAAAGACCCAAAGCGATGGCTAGCTAAGGTATGGTCGTGCGAAAACATGATAGCCTCTGTGAAGATGCTAGCTAAATACATCGCACGGCGAATAGCTAAACACGCTAAGGAGGTTCATGACGCCAAAGTGGCTAAACAGTTGAAGCGGATAAATCCAACTGGACTATTGAAGCTGACTGAAATTAAAAAGCAGCGTAAGTCTATAACTGGTAATTTACTGCTATAGAGCTGGCTGATTCTCTTCTCTAACACGGCGACGACCGTGTGTTTCTTGCTGTCTGACCTCTGTTTTTATATAACAAAATGCTTATATTTTCAAATAATAAGACTTTGTCGCACTGAATCCTAACCGATTCTTGTATTATTTTTTAAGAAAGGTGGGTATTAAGCATGATTTTTATATTTTTTAGCCAATAAACAGCTCTATAAAGAACTATTTTAGTAAATCTTTCATTATAACGATCTTTATAAAGAGACCAGTGGAGTTTTTCATGATGAATAATATTTCAGATTGTTTTAGTGACTTTTTGCGAGACGAAGTCATATTATGCGACAAGAGTAGCAAAACCATAGAGCGTTACCAGTGCTTTTGCAGACTACTAATCAATTTCTTAGGGAACAAACCTATCGATTCCGTATCTCTAGAAGATACCAGAAAATGGCGTGAGATGCTCTACTCATACCAGAAGCCAGATACTGTCAGAGGCTATATAGTTTGCCTCAAGTGTTTTTTCAAATACTGCCAGCGCAAGGGTCGCCAGCTATTATTTCATACCGAAGATATTAAAATACCGAAGCGAGAGAAACGCATCCTAGATATTCCAACCGAAGATGAAGTTGAAGAGTTTATTTCCATCCTAGCCATGAAGCGCCGCGGCTACTGTAATGCTAATAGGCTGCGTAATGTTGCCATTGGCAGACTGATCTTCTCATCAGGCATACGCGTTAGTGAGGTGTGTTCTCTAAATCGTAATTCAATCAAAAACCGCCAGTTCACTATCGTTGGTAAAAGCCGAGACTCACGGATATGTTTCATTGATTCTCAGACTGAAAAGTGTATCGCAGACTACTTAAAGATTCGCACCGACAATAACCCAGCATTATTCATTTCATACCAAACCGAAAAGAGAATGACACCAGGTAATGTCCGTAATGCCTTCGAGGCAGCCTGCGCCCGCTCTGACGGACAATTTGTCGGTATCAGACCGCACGCCTTGCGTCACAGCTTTGCCACGAAGATGCTAAATAGGCGTGTCGATTTACGCTACATTGGTGACCTCATGGGACATGCTGATCTAAACACGACCAAGGTGTATACACACTACACTAACCCGCAATTACGAGCCATCTACGACCGCGCCCACGGCGAAATATAAGGGACAATTACATAAAACAGCCGCTGCTTATTGACATAAGCAGCTTTGTTTGCTATACTAGGCATACAGTCGAAAGACACGCACATTGCATCATAAATGTTAGATAAGCTCACAGAACTTGATACCTTATCTACGATGCATAACAAACGTTATGCGGGTTTAGCTCAGTTGTTAGAGCGCTTCCTTGCCATGGAAGAGGCCAGG
>ERZ773014.616-NODE-616-length-24055-cov-10.402917_pt1 | contig 24055 bp, 20 predicted proteins | sample MGYA00580841_ERZ773014 | MGnify/ENA primary metagenome ERZ773014 (study PRJEB29015, sample SAMEA2737989) | human oral metagenome | biome: human oral; feature: human-associated habitat; material: dental | place: China | collected 2067 ...
TGTTGTGAAACACATGGGGGTGTAGCTCAGCTGGGAGAGCACCTGCCTTGCAAGCAGGGGGTCAGGAGTTCGATCCTCCTCATCTCCACCATAAAAAAGACCGCTTTTTAAGCGGTCTTTTTTATATACTTATCTGTTGCGACGTTTAAAGCCTTCCTTGGCCCGTTCTAACGCAATCACATCACCTGTATATTTCACGAGGACGAAGAGCGTGCAGACGGTAATGAACCAGATAGCCTTACTGCCGAAGAAATGCACGAATCCCGCGGAAGACAGCGCGCCGAAAACGAAACTACCGACCATGATACTGTAGTTTACGGCCTGTCGCCTTACTTTTCGTCTATTGTGCCCGTTCCTCAGACAACGATACCAGGAAATCAACATCTTCTGGTAATTTCCCGAGGTCATAAAGAGAGAATACGGTTCCGACTCGATTTGTATGCCCCTGAACGAAATCATTACAATACCGGCGGTGTAAGCGATAAGTGATACCCAAAGAAATGGGACGGGCGGCAAAAGGGGAAGCAAAAAGGTGACCGTCAGGAAGGGGCAGGTATTATAGGAGCGCCAGAAAGGCGTTTTCTCCCACTTTTCCAAAACCATGCCCGTTAAAAATCCCAGCGTGAAAAATAAAATGGATAAGCAGCGGAGGACAACGCCTTCAACATTTTGATATTGAATGTCCGAAACGAGAAGGATAATGTTACCGGTCTGCAACGCCACGAGAGAACCGAGTTCAAGCTGGCAGTACACATCAAGCGCCCCGCCGATAATCCCCCAGAAAACGGCTATAATTCGTCTGTGTTGGGGCAAGAAAATAACATTATACATATACATCCTTTCCAAAGCCGCTCATAAGATTAAAAGGAAACCGTTCGGAAGCCTTCCTTCACACGTCCCAAATTTCAATGCCCGTACGGGGATCATGCTTTCTACCGATTACCGGCCCTGCCATCGGTTCCATGATAATTTCACCGGTATAACAGATACGGGCCGTAAGCAAATGTCCGCCAACGCTTTTCATGTCCTCACCGTCAAGGTAAGCAAACATGGCATGAGCATGTGTATGCAGGCTGCCGTCTTTCATGGTCGTCACATTGCCGTTAAGCGATGTCATTTCCAGCATTCCTTTTACAGGATGCCTGAGATACTCATGCTTTTCTCCCACATACGTACCGACAATAACGTAATCGCAGGCACCGATACCGCTGAACACGGCAGAGCCGATCTTTTCTTTTAAACATACGGCCGCCAATGAAGCGATGATTTCGTCATCTTTATCAAGACGGATATAGATGCGGTTATCCGCTTTTCTGTACTCCATAGTTCAACCGTCTACCTGATAAAATTTGTAAATACCTTGGGCGGCGTTTCAGGAGCTTCGATACCCGCTTTCCTGCCCGCTTCGAGGCACTTCAAAAGCCATGCCATATTAGCGCCGAGGACATGCATGATCTGCAGGCCTTCCGCATCCTGTTTAACTTCTTCCGGTGAATTGCCGTGCACCATATTCCAATAATTCGACGAGACGATAAGTGTCTGATGGTATTCCAGGTATTTAAGCAGGACATCCAGTGTCGCCGTCGTACCGGCACGGCGAGCCGAAGCGACGGCTGCGACCGGCTTATGCTTCAGATACGCCCCGCCGGCTGCCGAAAGTTTATCCAGGAATGAAACCATTTCGCCGGACGGGGAAGCCCAGTATACGGGCGATCCGATAACAAGGCCGTCGGCTTCTTTCAACTTTTCCGCGACAGATGCGACCGTATCTTCCGTCGGTACGGCATGAATCACTTCCGTGCCGATGCCGCGGCTGTTAAGTGCTGCCGCTACTTCCGTAAGCGCCGTATATGTACAGCCTTTTTCACGGCGGCTGCCGTTTAATAAAAGAACCTTCATCATAAGACCCCCTTACTTTTTTTAATTCTAAAGCGTACTCAAAATATAGCACGTCCGCGCCGCCTTGGCAAATAAAACGGAGAGGCTGCAGCCTCTCCGTTCACTCTTTATTTTGCACCGTTCAAGGCTTCCATAAATTCTTTACCGTATTGCACGCACGCTTTGCGCGCGTCTTCATCGGGAACCCACATAAGTCTCAAATCTTCTTTAATGACATCGAAACCGCTTGCAACGAGATGTTCATGAATCTGCTTCGGTGCATCGCCACTCCAGCCGTAGCTGCCGAAAGCGGCGGCCTTCTTGTTCTTAAATTTAAGGCCCTTGATCATTTCCATAATACCGCCTATGGAATACATAAATCCGTAGTTAATGGTCGGTGAACCGACGAGAACGGCCCTGGATTTAAAGACTTCCGTGCAAATATCATTCTTGTCGAGCTTTGAAGAATTGCAAAGTTTAACAGTAACCGCAGGATCCGCTTCTCTGATGCCTGCCGCAATACATTCGGCCATGCGGCGGGTCGAATTCCACATAGTATCATAAATAAGCGTAATTTGATTTTCCCGGTAATTGGCGGCCCATTGCTGATATTTCTCGACGATCTGCAGGGGATTATCGCGCCAAATAACACCGTGACTGGGACAAATCATCTTTACGGGTACGTTCATAGCGAGAATTTCTTTAATTTTCTTCGTTACCATGGGGCTGTACAGATTCAAAATGTTGGCATAATACTTCATGGCTTCGTGATATAATTCGCCCTGATCGACTCTGTCATTGTAAAGAGCTTCACTTGCGTAATGCTGGCCGAACCCGTCGTTACTGAAAAGGATTTCCTCACCTGTCATGTACGTGAACATCGTATCGGGCCAGTGAAGCATAGGCGCTTCGATGAAAACGAGTTTGCTGTCGCCGAGATCAAGCGTATCTCCCGTATTGACGGTGACAAAGTTCCAATCCTTATGGTAATGGCCGCGGATAATCGCTTCGCCCTTTTTAGTACAGTAAATGGGCGTATCCGGAATCTCCTCCATCAAAAACGGCAGCGCCCCGCTGTGATCGCTTTCATTATGATTCATAACGATGTAATCGATCTCGTTCAAGTCAATTTCTTCTTTCAGGCTTTCTACGAATTCCCTGCCGTAAGGAGCCCAGACCGTATCCATGAGAACCGTTTTCTTATCACGAATCAAATAGGAATTATACGACGAACCGCGCTCCGTCGAATATTCCTTCCCGTGGAAATACACGAGTTCCCAGTCCACTTTACCGACCCAAGTAACCTTGTCCGTGATTTTCTTTGCCATACTGTTACCTCCTTTGAAAAACTTACACCTGACACGCTTACAGTATACTCCCGATTCTTAGATTTGCACGTTGTTTTTATAACTGTTATGAAAAAATATAAAAGAGCCTGCGAAAAATGTACCGCTCTCCCATCGTCAGTCTTTGATCTGACTATTGGGAACGGTACATCTTGCAGGCTCTTTTTTACCATTCTCTATACGGGTGTTCAAAGATATACCCTTGCCTGTACGCCGCCAGCAGGCATTTTAAGTCTTCAATTGTCTGTAATATTTTCTTGCCTGTATCCGTATCGCCGATCATGACGCGTTTCGGTTCCAATTCCACCTGGACCGAATCGGAGAGGATATCCACATTGGAGGTAAGCACCGAATCCACATCCGTAAAAGGATAGTGAGATTTCAGACGAAGGCCGTGAGAATTGAAGATAAGCGTATACCCGGCAATTCCCGTCGAACCCTGATAGGCTCTGCAGAAACCGCCGTCAATGCAAATCCCCCTGCCGTCGGCACGGATAGGGCTCTCTCCTTTTTTCACCTTGACCGGCGTATGACCGTTAATAATATGCCCCTGCGGCGAATCGATGCCGAATTCATGAAGAATCCTCACACATTCCCGTTCCTGGCGATTAAAGGTATAGTACGGGTTCTGCGGTTCCTTCCAGGTCGATTCGTCGGCAATATAACTGCGTTCAAGCGTCTTTACGATGCGGCCGGACATGGGCGAATCGTAGCCGCACCAAAGGTACCACATATAGTCAAGACTGTATTCATCCCGTTTTTCAAAAGCCCGGCGGGCCAGGAGATCCATTTTATCCATAAGCCCCCTGCCCCTGTATTTCCCGCCTTCCAATTCCACTTCCGCAAAAGTCCCGTCTTCATTAAGGGGTATACCGCCGTGAAAGAGAAGGTTGCCGTTATAGGTCCGATAAACGGACCCGTGGCTGTAGAGAAAGCGTATATGCCGCTGAAGCCGTTCACTGCCGAGAAATTCCCGTTTGATTTCTTCCATCAGTTCCCGTTCGCCTTCGCTCAATTCATACGGGTTACGGCGATCGACTGTCGGGAAATCGCTCGTTGTCAATTCGTATGTACCGCTCGGCAGCGTCACCGTGCCGCCGTCAAAATCAAAATTTTTAAAAAGGAGACGATCCTCCATGCCGTATTCGGGATGGCGCATGATCGTCTGTCCTTCCAGCTTGCAAAGAATGACGTTAATCGCTTTGACCATGGGGTCAAGCCCGTCCTCGGCGGTATATGTTTCCAAGGCGAAGAGGGCCAGAGAACGCAAACTGATACCGTATCCGTTTTCAAGAATTTCCAGATTGTGATAGCGTACATTATTGCGCAGGACATTGATAATGCACGCTAAATCGCCGGCAGCCGCCCCCATCCAGAGAACATCGTGGTTCCCCCACTGAATATCAAGGGAATGGTGCCTCATGAGTTCATCCATGATTTTATCGGCATGGGCCCCGCGGTCATAAATATCGCCGATAATATGTAAATGGTCGACAGCCAGACGCTTGACGAGATCCGTCAGCGCGTAGACGAATTCACGGGCGCTGCCCGTTTCCAAAATAGTATCGATAATCTTGGAATGATAGACATGGCGGTTTTTGTCTTCGTCAGGCTGTGCATGGAGCAATTCATCAATGACAAAACGAAAACTTTCAGGCATGGCTTTGCGCACCTTTGAACGCGTATATTTGGACGAAAGAAGCTTTGCCAGGCGCAGAAGGTGATGCAGCGTCGTCCGTGCCCATTTATCATTGATCAGCCCCTTTTGTTCCATAAGGTTAAGCTTTTCTTTCGGGTAATAAATGAGTGTCAATAAGTCGTCGCGCTGTTCTTTTGACAAGGAGTTGCTGAAAATCATCTCGACCTTTTCCCGGATGACGCCGGAACAATTATTGAGGATATGATAAAACGCTTCATATTCACCATGAAGATCGCTCATAAAATGTTCCGTCCCCTTCGGCAGGTTAACAATAGCCTGGAGATTGATAATTTCCGTATATGTCGCCGCCTGCGTCGGGTAATCCTTTGACAACAGTTCCAAATAGCGCAGATACTCTGCCGGGTACTCGCCTTCTCGCTTCATTATATGCACCACACTTTCCCTTCAAATCAGATTGCAACCTTTTCCGCCCATGCTTTTCCGCACTCCCCGTTACAGCTCCGCACAAGAGCCGGCCGCTTCAGTCCGGCAAAGGCATGCCGAGAGGGGGCCAAACATAAAAACACATCCTTTTCGCGCGAATTACGTTCTTTCATTATATCACAGATATATCGTTTTACATTGAAAAAATATGTAAAAAGACCGACGAGAGTTTCGTCGGTCTGTACGGTTACTTACCCATATTTTTCATTACTTCCTGAAGTTCTTCAGGCGTCAGCATTTTCATCGCTTCCGTCATCATAGCCATTGCCTCCGGGGTCGGCCCGCCGCCGGCCGACTTGGCTTTCTTCATGGCTGTAATGATTTTGAGGACTTTTTCGCTCATCGCTTTGGTCTCGTCCCCGTCCTGCGCGGCCACTCCCTGAAGGGACATAGTTTCCTCTCCTTTAATAAGGTAATTTATACACTCTACCGTCGTCTGCGCCAGGTTGACCTGCCAGAACTCGCCGGCTTCGGTCAGTTCATACAGGACGCCGTTAAAGCTGACAAAGCCCTGGTCCTGCCAGAGATCGTAGAGCCATTTTAAATCGGTGAGGCGTCCGTCCGCGGCAACCAATGCGTCAACGTTAAAGTACCCCTGTTCAAGCTGTTCCAATGTACAATTGACGAGAGGCTGTACTTCCGACTGCTTAACGAGAGCCATAAAGGGTTTTTCGTGGCGTTCGACAGCCTGTGAATACGTATCGATCGTACGGTACAGCATAGTCGAGTACCCGTCTAAATGGCCGCCTGCACCGCTGCCGAAGGGAAACATGGTCACACCCCGTTTGGCAAGCGTATTATACAGGCTGCGCTCTCTGTTCGTCTGCGACCAGTGAGCGGCGCTGAGCCGTCTGAAACGGCGCTTGTTCAAATAATCCCGGGCAAAGGCGAACATTTTCGCCTGCTCTTTCGTCGTCGCGGCGGGCGGTAGGGCGCCGGCCGCAATGCGTTTGGACAGGTCGCTGTTATCAAAGACATTGAGCTGATATAAATCCGCTCCGTCAACACCCGATGCAATCAGGCAGTCAAGGTCTTCTTTCCAGATTTCGTGATCCTGTCCGGGCAGGCCGTAGATCAAATCAATTACAGTCACACACTGGTTGTATGCTTCAAGAGCCTTCAAGTTTTTCAGGACCGTCTCTTTATCGTCAAGACGGCCGACTTGACGCCGCACTTTGGTGTCAAAGGACTGAACGCCCAGAGACATGCGGTTGACACCGCCGGCCATCCAAACATCCATTTTCTCCGGAATGAGATCATGAATACGGCCTTCCAGGGTCAGCTCATAGTCATTTGCCAACGGTAAACAGGTACGGATCGTGGCCAAAAGCCGCTCCGCATTGGCCGGCGACAGGGATGTCGGCGTACCGCCGCCGATAAAAACGGAGTGAATGTGTCCGTCTTTCAGGCGAGGCGAAGCACTTTCCCGCTCCATATCCTGCACAAGGCGATCCACATACGCGTCTTCAACGAGCTGATCCGTACCGTTTTGAAAAAAGGCACAATACAGGCATTTCGTCTTACAAAAAGGAATATGGATATAAGCGGTCTGTGTCGGTTCTCCCGTCGGCGGCCGGGACATCAATTCATGCCATATCCCCTGCGCCTCCGCCGGGCTTACGGGAGTCCCGTCTATGCCGGCATGAACGACACGTTTGCGCGGAAACCCTTCGGTGAGCGGATCCGCGCCGACACGGCCGAACTGAAAATCACGCTGTTCCGCCGTCAGTTTCTGATATAATTCTGCCAGCCCCATACTACGCCTCTTTCGCTTTTTCCAGCACGGTCACCGCAAAGGCTTCCGCCGCCGCCAGATCTGTCGCATCGGGATGCTTGGCGGCTTCGGCATGAAGAGCGTCCCGTTCGGGGCTCTTGCCGTGCGCAGAACCGGCAGGAAACGTTTTATACATCATTTCGATCAATTTAGGGTCAACGGCTCCCTGGCAGATAAAGGAACCCAAAACGGTCGCGCCGTCCGCTACCGCTTCCGCCCCCTTGGCCAAAGCCCCGGCGGCATGTTCTGAATTCGGGTTGGCGCCGAGAGTGGCAAATACGCCTACTTTTACGGGCGGCAGGGACGCCATTACTTTTTTCGCTTCTTCATTGGCTTCACCTTTATCTACCCAAAACCCCGTAAAAATCAAATCATAGCCGGTTAAATCGGCGGGAATTTCTTTCATATCCACACAGGGCGTCCCCGCAGGCAGGCCTTTACATACGGCTTCGGCAACTTTTCTCGTGTTACCGGTACGCGAGGAATACAATACAATACATTTCATAATTCTCCTCCTTATCCGAAAGCTCGGTCGGTCCGTCCGTTCGTCAAAACAACAATATCCAACCTCTTGTCATCATAGCAAAGAAGCGTTAATTCTTCTACTCCGTTCAGTTCATAAATGCTCCAATCGGACAAATATTTTTATCCGACCTCGTCGTCTTTTAAAGAAAACCCTGAAAAGCTTCTTTTTTCCTGTACGTGGATACAACCGGACAACCGGCTCGACGGAACAAGTATACCAAATTCCCGGCGCCCCGCCAACCGCCCTTTCCGTTAAGTACGGCGTATGCTGAAAAAGACCGGGCCGTAAGGACGGGAATTAAATTGCCGGAAAATGGAGAACCGGACTTCTCCATGCGTAAACACGAAGAAATCCGGTCCTTTACTCCTAATAAAAGGCCGTAGTCAAAATGAAGTGAAGGCTTCAGCCCGCCACGGTCCCGTTTCAGTAGCTGCGGCGAAATTCACCGGGCAGCTGGCCGATAATTTTTTGAAACGCGACGGCAAATTTACTGCTGTTCTCATACCCCACACAATTGGCAATTTCCATAATACTGTCATCCGTATGCAGAAGCAGCTCTTTTGCTTTGACCATACGGTATTCCTTGACATATTGCGAAATAGTGCTGCCGTAAACACCTTTAAAGCATTTCTTCAGAGTCGTCTGTGAAATACCGTGCTTTTTCGCAAGATGTTCGACCGTAAATCTGCGCGTCATATGAGCCGTAATTTCTTTTTGAACAGCCTTGACAATACTAACCTGCTGCAACGTAAGAGGCTCTCTTTTATCACGGGGAGGCTTTTCGATCGTACTGAGAAAAAGAAGAATTTCCAGGATCTTAATACGAAAATACTGTTTTTTTATGGTCTCGGGTACATGGTAAAGCTCATAAAACAGATGCTTTAACCCGGCATCTTCCTGCATAATCACGGAAAAGTCCCGCTGCCCGCAGAAACGCAGGCTCATGGCTTTCAGGTCAATCGCGTTTTTACCCAATTGTTTATCAAATACTTTCTGCGCCTGCGGCAGAGAAAGGAGGATCGTCACACCGTGGTAATGAGACAACGGGAATACGGCGTTATGACAATACGCGGAGTGTCTGCGCCAGCCGACGGACATATCCCCTTCACCCATGTACAAATATTCACCGCTGTGAAAATTGCACTCAATACGCCCTTCTTCACAATGATTAATGGCAAAAACATCGGGCATCGGGTTAGCTTCGCACGACAGTTCAGGTTTGTGTATGTCCATATACATCAGCATAATGCCCGGATAAACAGTATACACCGTTAATTCGGCCCGGCCCGTTTCGTCCTCTATCCGGTAAGCCTGCCCGTCCGGGAGCATACCGGATTTCTGCATTTCTCTAATATTTTTCATATGTATGTCCTTTCCGCATACAGCTACATGACACCGTGTTACGTTGCGTTATATTCATACATACATTATGCCAATCTTGATAATTTATGTCAATGTTCAATTATATTTTCTTAAATTGTGCCATATATAATTCAAAATACATGCCTTTGCGGGCAATCAGATCTTCATGCCGTCCCGTTTCGGCAATCCGGCCCTCGTGGAGAACGACAATACGGTCGGCATTCCGTACCGACGCCAGGCGGTGGGCGATCATGACAACAGTACGCTTTGCCGTCAGGTCATTCAATTCTTCCAGCACCTGTTTTTCCGTTTCATTATCCATTGCCGCCGTCGCTTCATCGAGAATGAGGACAGGCGGGTTTTTCAGGAAAATTCGCGCCAGCGCCAGCCGTTGTTTTTGACCGCCCGACAACTTTATGCCCCGTTCACCGATAAAGCTGTCATAGCCGTCAGGGAGCTCACGGATAAATTGATCGGCTCTGGCCCGTTCGGCGGCACATACGACTTCTTCCATACCGGCATCGTTCTGCCCGATACGTATATTGTCGGCAACGGAATCCGAAAACAGATACGCCTCCTGCTGCACAATGCCGATATTGCGCCGCAGCGATTCCAGGGAATAGCGGCGAATATCCGTGCCGTCCAGAAGGATCCTGCCGCTCGTTACATCATAGAAACGCAGTAACAGAGAAGCTATACTGCTTTTTCCGGCGCCGGTGGCGCCGACAAGCGCCACCGTTTCGCCGCTCCGGATATGCAAATTGAAGTCATGCAGGACAGGCGTATCTCCATCATACGCAAAACAAACGTGCTCAAAACGGATATCCCCGCAAACGTCTTCCTTATTTAAAATAAGCTCTCCGTCGCGCACATCCGGCACGAGGGCCATTAATTCCTCATAGCGCCGGAATCCGGCCATGCTCCGCTGATACTGCTCCGTCAACACCGTAAGCTGCATGATCGGGCGAATAAAAAGCATAAGATACATAAGAAACGCCACGAGATCACTGATCGCGAGCAGGCCGTTCATAATGAGGACGCTGCCGATGACGATAATAGCCAAATTGATTGCATTGGAAAAAAATACGACCGTCCCCGATAAATAGGCCTGATAGCGAAATGTTTCCTGTTGTTCCCGGATCAGTTCAACCGCCGCTTCAGAGAAATTCCGCAACGCCTCCTTCTCACCGTTATAGGCCTTAACCACACGGATAGCTCCGAGGATTTCCGTGGTCACGCTGCTGAGGGTTCCCATGCGGCGGCGTGTTTCGGCAAAGGCATTTTTCATTTTGCGGTTGAGAAAAACCGTATCGGCCGTTTTCAGGGCGACGAGAAAAAGGACGCAGGCGGCTAAAACCCGATTGATGTAAAAGAGGAAGAACGCGCTCCCGCCCATCATAACGATACAGACCATAACGAGATTCGGCAGCTGAAAAACAATATTGCCTATCTCCGATATATCACCGGTAACGCGCGAGACAAGCTGCCCCGTTTTAGTGCCGTCGAAGAAAGCAAAATCAAGGCTTTCCAGATGACGGAAAAGAGAGCGGCGCAAATCGTTTTCTATATATACGCCCATATTACGGCCGCAGCGGTAAACCAGGTAGGTCACGACGAGACAGACGCAATACAGCGCAAAGAGAAGCCCCCCTTCCCGCCAAAGCCCGTCCATATCCCTTGCCGGCAGAACCGTTCCCAATATGTGCCGCACAATCATGGGAAAGGTGATTTCAACTCCTGCCGATATAAGAGAACCGGCGATGACAAAAACCAGCATCTTTTTGTAAGGCTTATAAAATTTCAACAGACTCATGTGTACGTACTCCCGAAAAAAGCGGCAGGCCACAGCCACAGAAGGCTATAAAAACCCGCCGTTTTTCTTTATTTATGTATCACGCCGCGCAAAGACCAGATAATCCCCGTCCCGCCGATGTGCCGCAACGGCACGGGAAATATCGTCAGAAGCCGCATCATACTCGACGCAATTGACGAGCAAAATGTGTATGCCCGGCCGTAAATCCCGCAGCTTTTCCGGAACGCCGAGACCGCCTTCACTGTGGAACGCCCCCTGCACATGCAAGATAAGCGAAGACGGATGAGCCGCCGCATAATCGCCTATGCTTTCGGCCATCGTGTCATCTTTCAGGCACTGGGCCCGGAACATCGGGGCTATGCGCTCTTCCGGAACGGCCATGGCACCTTCTTTCAGGCTGCGCAGCGTAAGGGCAAACTTCTCCTTATATGCGGCCGAACCGTCCTTATGCACACGCGGCAGATACTGCCTGTCCGGCTCATCAATCTCCGAAAGTTTTCTGCCGTGCGCATAAGCGGCGGCAATCCGTCTGGGTATGTTGGCCGCTATGACGGGAATTTTCTTCTCTTTCGCAAACATCACCAGCGGTCTGTATGCCGTATCATAATTCGGCCAGGGCCGGGACCGCTCCAGAAAAGTTTCTTCAGTTATCCGCCCTGCCAGAAAGTCGTCCGTCAGCACCTGTGTATCCCGCTCAAACATTTCCAGCGAAAGTACCGTCCGATCGCCGTAACGCGCATACAGGGACTGCAGCAGAGCAAGCTCCGCCGCATGCGCGGGCGTGCTGTCATGAAGTTCTCCGAAAAAGACGACGCCGCCCCCGCCGTTGCATGCCGCCGCTATATCAGCGGCAGTAACCGGCCGCCCCGTCGCCGTGTCCGCAATAATCGGCAGTGGTTCCGCCGCCGTACCGAAAACCGCGCTTCCCGGCTGCAGTAACATCCCTATGATCATTAAAAGGCGAATAAATTTCATATTACCATTTCCATTCCGCCCCGATACGCCACATGCGGCCGTCTATATACAGATCGTCAACCTTTTTATTGAAAATATTATCAATGCCGCCGTATACGGAAAAGGCTTCGTTCAAATGTTTATTAAAGGACAGATTTACCGTGTTATATGTATAGTCTTCCCCGTCATACCGGTAATCCTGGGCGAACTGGTCCCAGAGAACGGCGCTGAAGCCGGTGGCTTTATTTTTATCGTCATAAATGAGCTGCAGCGTCGACGTATTCCTGGCGCGGCCGTCCAGCCGTTCACGGCTGTTTTTATCAACGGCATCCAGCCAATTATACGTTGCCTTTACGGTCCAGCGCTTGCCGAAATGCTTGCCTATTTCCGCTTCGACACCGTTAATCTGCGCATCGTCGACGTTTACATAATGATACACCGCTCCGGTTGAGCCGGGAACACGTTCGGTCGTAATCAAATTGGAAACATTATTATTGAAATAGGTGACCTTGCCGAACCAATCGCCCTTATCGCCTTCCACGCTGAAATCAAAACTGCGTGATTTTTCCGGATCCAAATCGGGATTGCCGTAAATATTCACGGTCGTCACGCCCATGGCGCGATGCATGCGCATATACAACTCCGTAATGGTGGGAGCCTTGTAACCTAACCCGTAATTTGCCTTAAAGCGCCAATTCGCATTGAAATTATAGGTCAGCCCTACTTTAGGCGTCACTTCCGAACCGAACTGGCTGTTATGTTCGAAACGGAGAGACGGGATGAAATAAAGCTTGTCGTTTACCTGCCACTGATCCTGCACATATGCGGCATATGAATTAATATGATGGGATTTTATACTCTTTGTCATGCCCGATAAAGAATCACCCAGCCGGGTGCCGGCATATTTGACGGTCCTGTATTCACCGCCGAAGGTCAGATTATGCTTGTCGCCGATATATACCGTATCCTGCGCTTCCGTCACCCAGGTGCTGTATTTGGCCGAGTCCATGTCCTCTTTCGGGTACTGCAGATTATAATTTATCGGCCCCATCGGGGTCATGACCGGACCGGCGGGAAGCACCCGTTCATTGAACAGATGGGAATATTTTTTCAATTCATTGTAATACGAGCGTACTTTGTATTCATTTCGCTTTGTCTTGCCCGAATATTCTACGCTGAAACCGCGCTGTTCGTTATCATACCATTCTTTCTTATTTTTATTCGTAAATACCCAGGCCACCGGCGGGAACGACCCCGTAAAAATACGCGACCGCGTATCGGGAAAATCGGAACGGAAGTTTTCCTTGCCGTAATCGATATCAAACCGGAGCTTATTCTTATTCGCGTTTTCAAAATCGTATTCCGAAGCTAAATGAAAGAGCTTCCGCATGCCGTACATGGAACGAGTATATCCGTCCGTTACGGAGCTTACGGCATGTGTCATAGGATTAAATGTCTCCGTATAGGAATACCGGTTATACGGACGGTTTCTTTCCAGGCGTCCGTCAATACTCGTCGTCCATCGGCCGTGCCTGCCGAAGTTGAAGTTAAAATATGCCGACGTATTGGTTGTGCCCGTAGACACGCCGACCGTACCGCCGGCCTCTTGCGGTACTTTTGTAATAATATTAATGACCCCGCCCATGGCATCGGATCCGTAAAGAGAACTTGAAGGGCCGCGAACGATTTCAATACGTTCGATATCATTTACATTCAGCCGCCGCAGCGCGTAAACATTCGTCGTATTGCTCGCATCTTCACCGGCGTACCGCTTCCCGTCCACCAGGATAAGGGTATGGTTGGTGCTCATCCCGCGAATCCGCACGGCATTCCCCGTCATTCCGGCCTTGGACAGATCCAGATTATGGGCCAGAGCCAGTGCCGTCAGCACGTCATCGGCCCCCATCCGCTTAATGTCTTCCGCCGTAATGACTTCCGCCGCCTGAGGCTCTGTCTTTATCAATTCTTTCGTACGCGACGCCGTAACAAGAATCTCCCCTGTATAGATATTATCTTTTTCAGCATCGTCCGCCGCCATAGCCGTCGCTGCCGTCACGGACACCGTCAATGCGGTTATAACGGCCAATCGTAATGTTCTTTTCATTTTTCGCCCTCCTTAATTATATTTTTATGTAAATACGGGAAACAGACCGGATAGGTCCGCCCCTCTTCGGTTATCTGCGTAAGCGACACATTGACATCATACAAATTCTCCAACACGGGCTGACAAAACACCTCTTCTACCGGCCCGTCCGCCACGATCCGCCCTTTTTTGACGGCAATGAGCCGATGGCTGAAGCGGGCCGCATAATTCAAATCATGCATGACCATGATAATGGTTATCCCCGTTTTTTCATAAAGCCGCGTAATCAGTTCCATAAGCTCCAACTGGTAATGAATATCCAGAAAAGTCGTCGGTTCATCAAGCAGCAGGATTTTCGGTTCCTGCGCCAGGGCCATCGCCAGCCAGGCACGTTGCCGTTCACCGCCGGAAAGGGCGCCGATACGTTTATGCCGCATTTCGGCCATACCCGTTGCCGCCAACGCCTTATCAATTACCCTGCCGTCTTCTTCGGACAATTGAGAAAAAGCCGACTGGTAGGGAATACGGCCGCAGCTCGCCAAATCCCGCACGGTCATATCACCGGGCGCCTGTGCCGATTGGGGCAGAACGGATACGCGTTTGGCGACCGCTTCGGACGGCAACGACCTCATATCCTTACCGCTCAGATAGACAACGCCCTTTCCGGGTGCCAATAACCGTCCCAACGCCTTTAAAAGGGTCGATTTTCCCGAGCCGTTGGGCCCGATGATGGAAACGATTTCAGGCTTCATAAAAGAAGCGCTTATATCTTTTGTAATAACGGTCTTGCCGTACTGCAGGCGGGCATGTTTGATTTCCAGTGTTTCACTCATGTGCGCATCCTCCGTTTCAAAAGATAAAGGAAGAAAGGCGCTCCCAGGAAAGACAGAAAAATGCCGACAGGAACTTCCACGGGACTGAAAACGGTACGCGCCGTCATGTCGGCCAGAACAACCAGGACCGCGCCGAACAGCCCCGCCGCAGGCAGGAGAAACTCAAAATCCGAACCGACAATAAGACGCATAATATGCGGCACAATGAGGCCGACAAAACCGAGCAACCCCGCAACGCTGACAGCGGAAGCCGCCAGAAGAGCCGACAACGCCAAAAGAGCAAAGCGGGTCCGCTCCACTTTGACGCCGAGTGACGTAGCCACGTCATCACCGAGCTGCAGCGCGTTGAGTTTGCGGTAACTGCACAAGGTCGTCACAATACCGACAATACTGTACGGCAAAATCATGAGCACATGGCGCCAACTGTTGCCGGTAAAACCGCCGGCCATCCAATTGACCGTACCTTGAATACGGTCAGAGAAAAAAACCGACAGGGCTGCCGTCCCGCCGCCGAAAAAAGCGGCGATCGCCACGCCGGCCAAAATCAGCCGTAACGGATGAATACCGTGTTCCCAGGCAAGAATAAACACGGCAAGCGAGGCGATAACAGCGCCGCCGAAAGCGGCAAAGGGGACAAAATAGGTAAGCTCCGGCGCAATGAGCATCAACGCCATGGCCGCCAAGCCGGCGCCTGCCGTCACGCCGATAATACCGGGATCGGCCAGGGGATTACGTAAAATCCCCTGAAGGATGCACCCGGCCAGGGCCAGATTCGTACCGGTCAGGGCCGCGCAAATAACACGGGGCATGCGAATATAATAAATAATGCGATAATTTTCCGATTGGGTCATGCCCGCCAGGACATCCGCCACTTCACGCAGCGTAATAGGCACGGCACCGGCGGCGATTCCCGCAAAGAGCGACAGAAAAAGCAGCACAATACCGGTAAGCAGCGTTACATAACGGCGGCGTGCGCGGACGTCCGGATTCTGCAGGGCCGCCATTACGGTTCGCCCGCTTTATAGAGATCGTCGTAGAGAATAGTAAGTGAATCGGCAATCTTCGTACCCGGGTTAACCGAAAACAGTGCGCCCGCCAAGTAATAGACCCTGCCGTTCTTCACGGCATCCACACCCTGCCACAATGAGTTTTCCGCCAGGTCCTTTTTAAAGGATTCCACAATAGACGGGTCAGGTATCATGCTGATGAAGAAAACGGCCTGCGGATCCTGTTTAACAATGTATTCCATACTGAGAGGTACAAAGCTGTCCTCTACAAGGGCCGTGCCGTCGGCGATATTCACGGCGCCCAGCTGTTTCAACAAGTCGCCGCTGAAAGACTTGCTCGTCGCCATGCTGAAGCTGCCCGGCGCTCCGAATACGATAAGAACCCGCGGCGGCGTCTTTCCTCTCGTTTGCGCAATAATCTTATCATGTTCCCCTTCAATCCGTTCTTTTTCTTTTGCGGCCAGGGCTTCATGGCCGGTCAATTCACCGTAAAAGGTAAGTGTATTCAAGACGTCATCATATGTATTTAAATTATTGATGTACAAAGGAATGCCCGCGTTAGCCAGCGTTTCACGGATACCCGTATGGAAGGGCACATTAACGCCAATAACCAGGTCCGGCCGCAACGACAGGATCGTTTCCATATTCGGATTATGAATAATGCCTACTTCGGGAACGTCCTTCGTTTTTTCCTGCAAATCGGGCGTAATGGACGTCGATGTAGGCTTACCGACCGCCGTGCCGCCGGCAGCATAATACATGTCCAAATTGGACGCATTCAGGAAAACGACCCGTTTCGGATGTACAGGTATGGTAATCTTCGCACCCGTGCTGTCCGTCACTTCCCGCGTCGCCGCTTCGGCGGCTCCGTTATTCCGAAGAGCCATCCAACCGATCGCTCCCACCAGGCAAATAACAATAACGGCTGTAATCAGTTTGATCACTTGATTCATAGCAACACCTCTTCTTGATTCTCCTTTTCAATTTACAGCTATAATCTTACAAAAACTGATAGACTATGTCAATTATGAATAGATATTTTATAAACTGATTTAATTATTTATATAAAAGAACACGGCTTATATCTTTCAATATAAGCCGTGCTTTCTGTAGCCGAAAATCCGAAGATATGCCGGCCATTACCGGTTTTCATGCTTTTCTATTTCCTCTTTAATCCTCGCCAGCAATTCATCCGGTTCAAAACCGCCGCGCTGCGCCGCCATAGCCAATGTCGCGATACGCCCCATCGCCGCGAAAACTACAGGATTTTTCAGCTTGGCATAAGCCGGTGAAAGACTGACGAAAAACTCCTTCAAATAGGGGTATTTGTCAAAAAGGCCGGCCATCGTAATGGATGTGGTCAATTCATGAGCCTTCCCTTTTTCCGCAATGCCTTCCCCCGCTGCCGGCACCTTTGCATGATGTTCCGGCCGCTGTGGCGGCTCCTGCCCGCGTTTTTCCGCCGCTACGGATTCGCCGTCACGCGCAAAGGGGGTTACATCCTGCATGGTTTCCAATACACCGCGGAAGTTCCCCTTTTCGTCATGAACGCCGATGTATTCGACATGGACAATCCTGCCCTTCTTTTTCAGAGTAAACTGTATCTTATCCTTTTCACCGGAACGGAGAGTTTCCACGACTTTGTTGACAATCGGACGGACTTCCCGGGGATGGCAGTTCTGTAAAACGCGGCCGATAATACCGGCGCTGCGGTCGAAAATACGTTCTTTGGTATCCGTATAGAATTTGACGATATCATTTTCATCGGTAAAAGTCAAATCCATGGGCATATGCCTGTAAATAAGGTTGATTTGCTCCAGTGTGAGCCTGCCGTTGGCTACGTCAAGAATCTCTTCCGCCGTCCTGCCGACCTTATATTTTTGTAAGAGGGTGTTAAATTCATTCATAAACCCTTCAGCCGGCACCTCTTCCGCCACTGCTGCGGCTTCTTCTTGCCGCTCAAGGGGCATAAAGCCTGTCGGCGCGTCAATATTGGCGAAGCCCGCTTCTTCCTCACCGATACGCATCTGCCGGAATTCACGTTCTGTCAACAGCTTGAGCGAGGTCGGATAAAGGATGGTATTTTCCTTCAGCATAATGTCTTTCAGTTTATCGATAACCTCCGGCTGCAGGGCAAGGAACTGCGCTTCATCGTCACTGTCCAAAAAACGCTTTCCTTTATTGATGGCATTGCGCACGGCGTCGTCGAAACTCCACATAATGACCGTCGGCCGGTCGAACCCTTTTTCCTCAAGGAAAGGGAAAAGCTGGTTGTGCTTACGTGCAAAATGACGTTGGTATAACAGGAGTTTTTCGTACACTTCCAGCCATTCGTTTTTAATAAACTTTTTCTTGCCGAGAAGTTCCTCCATGCGGGAAACAACCTTTTCCATCACTTCGTTTTCCGCCATAAACGTGCGTATCGGATGTCCTTCCGGAAGGTTTTCCATGGAGCGGTCCTTTAAAATGCCGTCAAAGAGGCGAAGGATATCGTCCATCCGCTCATGCATTTCCTGATCGTCTACGCCTTCTTCCTTTAATTGCTGTTCACCGTACGCAAATTCTTCGGGCGATACAGAATCGAAACGGGAAAGAAGTTCCTGCCGCGCCTGATCAAACGTTAATTCGCCCGTAATATAAGCGCGCTTAATACGGACAATTTCTTTACATTTAGCATCATCCACTTTAAATATATCTGCTCGGACCATAGTGAGACCTCCTTACAACACCGATTCTTTTACAATTGAAAAATTTTATCATTTCTATGGTTTAAGTATATGTCTCATCATTTGTATCGTCCATTGTAAATACAACGAATTTTCTAATCAGTATTTTCGCCTCGCGTAGCCGCAAATTCTTCGGCAACAGCGTTTCGCAAGGACTCGTCGGCAGCCAGTTTCAAGATGATACGGCCGATAATATTCGCACCTCTGACAAGAACCGGTTCTATCTTCCTGTCGGCTACCATGGCGGCAATCTCTCCGGAATGACCGGGATAATAGGTATTTCCCGCCGCTAAATGGAGATGCAGGGCCGGACATTGACGGCTTACATTACCCATATCGGAACTGCCGCCGGCGGTACGGGGAATTTCATAAGGAATCCCCATTTCACCGAGAACGCTCGCCGCAGTGTTCGTTGCCGCCTCATTCCAAACCATTTCATCGAAGTCGAGCCCCAGCGGCAATACTTCATAAGTCGTTTCCGTGGCAATGGCCGCCCCTTTAACACAATTCATAACCTTGCGCACAACCTCGTCAAGATAGGATCGTTCCGTATAGCGAAGCGTACATTCAATTTCCGCCAGGTCGGGCACCACATTTGACGCCGTACCGCCGCGGACAATGTACGTACCGATACGCGTATCGGCACGCACATGCTGACGCAGCATATCCATACCGTGTATGGCAAGCATGGCGGCGTTCAAGGCATTGCGGCCGTGCCACGGGTCATAGGCGCCGTGCGCCGCCTGTCCGTGAAAGATAATACGGTAGCAGCTGAGAGCAAGAAAATGCTCATTCGGTTCCGTTTTATCCGGTGAAATATGAATCATTAACGCCAGGTCATATTCCTTGAATATACCCTGTTTGCACATCATCGCCTTGCCGCCGCGCAGTTCTTCATCAGGCGTACCGATAAGGTCAATATCGACGGGCAGATCTTTCAATTCGGACAATCCTAACGCAGCCAGCAGGCTCATCGCCCCGTTGGCCGAATGGCCGCAGCCGTGACCCACATCGGGCAAAGCATCGTATTCCGCCAGAACCGCCGCTTTCATGATGGGCGCTTCAACGCGGCGTACCCGGGCCCGAAAAGCGGTAGGCTGATTTGTAAAATTTTCCTCTACGGGCCAGCCCCGGTCCCTGCAAATTTTTACGTATGCCGCACAGGCACGATATTCCTCTCCGGACAATTCCGGATCCCCCGCAATCTGATAGTTTAAAGCGAACGCCGTCTGCGCATGCTCGTCTATTCTTTCTTTCAGTTCTGCAACCGCTTCCATATTCAATCCCCCTGCGTAAGCCATCTAGTCCAGCCTGTATAAATCGGGACGCCTGTCCGCAAAAACGGTTATTTTCCCGCGTACCCCCTCAACCGCTTCTATATCAACGGGAGCACCGATAATTTCATCGCCGTCTCCCGCACCGGTCAACACCTCCCCGAGAGGGCCGTAGACGGCGGAGCGGCCGCCGCCGATTTTACCGCCTTCCCAGTCGGCCCCGTTTACGGCAACAACATAACACTGATTCTCTACAGCCCTTGCTCTGCCGAGAAGCTGCCAGTGATCAATCCGCGCCGCCGGCCAGGCGGCAGGAACAAAAATAACCTTTGCCCCGGTGAGCGCCGTCATGCGTACCCACTCGCCGAAACGCAGATCATAGCAGATAACCGCCCCCATCGGCACATCATCCAAAACAAACGCGCCCACATGCGCACCGGCAGCAAACTTCGTATGTTCATGAGCCGGTGAAAAAAGATGGACTTTATCATACACGGAGATCTTCTCGCCGCTGCGATTGAACACATACATCCGATTAAAGAGTTTATCCGCTTCCTTTACGGCAACAGAACCGCCCACAATATTGACGCCGTGCGTCCCGGCAAACGTCCCCAGAAATTCCTGCGTTCTCTCGCCGTCTTTATCGGCGCAACTCTCCAGATCGGACGGATAAAAACCTGTATTCCACAATTCGGGTAAAACAAGAATATCCGCTCCGTCCATACGCAATGCCGCCAGTAACCGTTCTTCCGCCAAGGCGAAATTCGCTTCTACATCACCGATCCGTGACGGAAGTTGTATCGCTTTAATTTTCATTGTATCGCCTGCCTCCCGTTTGTTTTTATTATTATAAAATAGGGGGCTCTCCCCATGCAACGGTAGCAGGCATACCTCATCTGTGCTATAGTAGTGTCGGAGATACGAAAGGAATGCCATGGCTAAGATCAAGAAAACGAACGTTATGCGTCTGCTCGACAAAGAACACGTTCGGTATACGGTCAAAACATATGAATATACGGAAGACGATCTGTCGGGCATCCATGCGGCTGCTGAAACAGGGCTCAATCCGGAGCATGTATTTAAAACTCTCGTCGGCGAGGGCAATAAAACGGGCCCCGTCGTTTTCTGCATCCCCGTGCATAAAGAGCTGGATCTGAAAAAGGCGGCTCATGCCAGCGGCAACAAAAATGTCCACCTCATCCACGTCAAAGAGCTGCCCGGCTTAACGGGGTACCTACGCGGCGGCTGTTCCCCCATAGGCATGAAAAAAGCGTTTCCCGTATATATCGACGCCGTTGTGGGGCCACTTGATACAATCAGCATCAGTGCCGGCCGGCGGGGCATGCAGGTGCTTCTGGCACCGTCAGACATGATAAACGTAACCGGCGCAACATTGGCCGATCTCATAACGGACAATATTACCCTGGAGAAAGGACGCGTACGCTGATGCCGGAAAAAGAACAGGAACTTCTCGAAAAACTTCATGCCTGCACGTTCTGTCCCCTGCGCACGGAAGGTAACCGCGGTCCGACACAATGGTCCGGCCCCCTTGATTCCCCCGTCATATTCGTCGGGGAAGGCCCCGGCGGCGTGGAAGATGAATACGGCGTGCCCCTCGTAGGGCCGTCGGGAAAACTTCTGGACAAAGCGCTGTGGAGCGTAGGCCTCACCCGGGACCGCGTTTACGTGACAAACATCGTTAAATGCCGCCCCCGTAACAACCGCACGCCTACCCTTGATGAAGGAAAGATCTGCGCCGATATGCACCTGCTTCACGAGATTGAAATGGTAAACCCCGGGGTTATCGTATGCCTGGGAAAGGTAGCTTTCCAATACTTTTACGGACAGGCTGCCAGCATCATGCGCAACCGCGGTAAATGGTTCTCTTTCCGAAACATACCGGTCATGCCGACTTACCACCCGGCCTTTCTTTTACGGCAGGCCGGAAGGGAACTGGTCGAATCGAAGTGGCAGGTCTATTATGATTTAAAGGCGGCCGTAGAAAAAGCGAAGGAAAACCGCCCCGACTATATCTACGGCAGTCCGCAGATCCCGGACCTGTTGTCCGCTTACCAAAAGCTTAAAGAACAGCGCTCATTGTAACACACAAAAAGGCTGTAACAATACGGTAACCCGTATTGTTACAGCCTTTATCATATGGAGCGGATGAAGGGGATCGAACCCTCGTACCGAGCTTGGGAAGCTCGTATTCTACCACTGAATTACATCCGCAAGAAGTATGCGTCCAGTATATCAATAAACGGAATGTTTGTAAAGGCGGAAGGCCGCACAAAAGCAGGATTGCAATCCCGCTCCGGATATTTTTTACCTTTTCATACAGGCGATAAAAATACCGGAGAAACAGAGTCTCCCCGGTATCCTCATCATGCCGGCAGGCCGGTCGCCTGTCCCGTCTTTGTTATTGCATATTCCCTTTATAATCGGCAATATACCGTTCCATAGCGCCGCCCAGATCACCCAGGAAGAAACCGAAGTGATGCTTGCAAGCCCAGTTAACGGCAACACTGTCGGCCATTTCGGCGCTCGACGGCGTGGAGTGGATCGGCAGCTCATCCCATTGGCGGGTCTGCTTATTATAGATATAAGCTCTCCCTGTATTCGTATCAATACGATATTTTACTTTCTGCCCTTCACCCGTCAGAATATCCGATTCCATAATGGTTTCATATTTCTTTGCCGTAAAGGTCCAGACGCCGTCTTTATCTTTGTCCGTATCAAAGGAATCCATATCCAGATACGTTTCGTAGTCCGCATTGGCATATACGGGACGGTACTGCGGATTATAGACCAGGGCGCTGTTGAAATATGTCGTTCTGCGGGTTTCCTTGCCTTCTTTATAGCCGAACCAGTCGGCATTTTTATCCCAGAACAACTTATACCAATGATACCTGTCACTCAGATTATTAAAATGATATACGCCCAGATCGCCGTAGTGAACGGTAATACCTTCATGAACGGCTTCACCGGCAACGGGAGAATAGTAATTCCGCGCATCCGTATACGTCTGCCAGGATTTGCTCTTTTCGTCATAGCCCATAAGATACGCAAATTCGGAATCTTTCGACTGCACAATATAGAAATTTCTGCCGTCGTCTTCATTAACGATCTGGTGTATTTCCATCGTATAGTACCGGCCCAGGGACGGCACTTCTTTCGTATAAATAACCTTGCTGTGCTGTTTTACGACAATCCGGGGCACGCCGTCCTCACGGGTATAAGAAATATGGAACTTATTCCCGTGATCCTTAAATGAATCGTCATAATTATTCCTTTCCGGGCCGAAAACAACGGAATGAACGGGGGCAAAGGTCGCAAAAGCCGGCACGGCCGCACACAGGGATAACAGAACGGCACTCGCCAAAGTGTGAACACCTTTTTTAAATCGCATAAAGACACTCTCCTTAAAAAAATAAATTTGATATAAATATCATGTTGACACTTTTCTTTATAAATAACGTAACATTTAGAACGTACTGCGTCAATATTTTCAGTATATATTGTTATAATATTGATATATTTTATTCATCATCAATCAAGAGGCACACAAAAAAACTTCCCTCGTGAAAAGAGGGAAGTTTTACTGTTAGAACTTATATGTAGCCTGGATGCGCGTGTAATTACCGAGTTTGAAGTTTTCTGGTCCGTACAGCGTATCACGCTTGTTTATCCCTTTCGCGTCAAAGGTATAGAACGCTTCGACGAGGAAGTTTTTCGCCGGTACATACCCTGCGCCGACAGTAAAGCTGCGGATACCGTCCAGATACCGGTCGGGTACGCCTTCCGCACCGGTACCGCCGAAGAAGGAACCGTGCTGGAAGTATTTATAATCGGCAAATGCATTCCAGCTGCCCGGCACATCCGTATCGGCTCGGCCGATATCAAAGCGCAGCGCCCAGAAATGCGGCGTGCCGCCGTTGTTTCTGCCTTGAATAACAAAGTCCGCCGAACCTGCCGTATGGTCGTACCGCGTATGTCCGTTCATGTACCGTCCGAAATCCGTACGGTTCTGCCCGTAGTCAAAGGAAACGGAAGCATTCCGTCCCAACTGATACTTCGCGCCTATACCGACGACATTGGCAAGATGACTGAATTCCCGTTCTTCCGTACGCATTCCCGCCGCCGTACGGAACGTATAAGAATCGCCGCCGACGGAACGCAGATACCAGGCCGCAAGGCCGAATCTGTTTCCGACGGTCCAGCGTACCTGCAGGAACGCCGCCCTGTCGACAGGCGGAATATAATCACGCTGCAATACCACTCCGCGGGACGGGATAACATTGCCCGTATATTTGCCGAGTGCTTCCCGCGGCAGGCG